>ERZ795045.507-NODE-507-length-50082-cov-5.281208_pt1 | contig 50082 bp, 48 predicted proteins | sample MGYA00375129_ERZ795045 | MGnify/ENA primary metagenome ERZ795045 (study PRJEB30174, sample SAMN05720166) | activated sludge metagenome | isolation source: anaerobic digester from wastewater treatment plant | place: Japan | collected 2015-05-15 ...
CGGATACGAGTTTCTCACGCCCATCTCGCGGTTCATCTGGGCCTCGGTGTAGATCTCGGGCATGCCGAAGCAGCCCATGGAAACGGGCCTGTCGGGATGGAGCGCGTTCTTCATGGGTTTCCAGGGCAGGTAGCTGCGGACGAGATCATCGTCTTCGTAGAGTATGGGCTCGATCATGTGGGTGAGGATGAACCCGTCCAGGTTCACCGCCACGGGCAACATGACCTCGGGGTTCTCGGCCATCCTGAAGGCGCACAGGATGTTGTCGTACGTCTCCTGCCCGTTTTCCACGAAGATGCAGATCCAGCCCGCGTCCCTGACCATCATGATGTCCGAGTGGTCGTTCCAGATGGACAGCGGGCTCGACAACGACCGGTTCGCAAGCGCCATGACCATGGGGAGCCTCATGGCGGCGGCGATGAAGTAGATCTCGCTCATGAGGGCGAGCCCCTGAGCACTCGTGGACGTGAACGTCCTCGCCCCCACCGCCGCTGAACCACAGCACACGCTCATGGCCGAGTGCTCGCTGTCCACGGGGACGAACTCCGCGTCGAGTTCGCCGTCGGCGACGAGCTCGGAGAGGTGTTCGACGATGTGGGTCTGCGGTGTTATGGGATACGCCGCGACCACATCGACGTCCGCCTGCCTGACGGCCTCAGCTATCGCGATCGAGACCTCCACTCCCTTTCGTGTCTTGGCCATGGTTCACTTCTCCTCGATGACCATCGTTATGCACTTCACCGGGCACTCCTCCGCGCAGATCCCGCACCCCTTGCAGTACGTGAGATCGGCCTCGAAGTGTCCTTCCTCGGCCTGGCGTATGCACCCCTCGGGACAGTACAGCCAGCAGAACATGCACTTGATGCACTTTTCCTTGTCGACGACCGGCCGCTCGGACCGCCAGGATCCCGTCTCGTACTGGACAGAGTTCCCGACCTCGACGACGACGGCGCCGGTCTCGAGTTCCTGCCACGTGATCTGCTCCATCGGCTTGGCCATGGTGCTATCCCCCGATCTCGACTTCATGATAGGCCCTCTCGAGGGCCTTGAGGTTTCGTTCCCCGAGTTTCGACCCGAACCTGTCCAGGATGGGCCCCCTGATGTCATCGAGGCCCACGATGCCGGTCGCCTTGATGAACGCACCTATCATGGTGGTGTTCACGATGGGACGTCCGAGCTCCTCTATCGCGATCCTGTCCGCGTCGACCGTTGCAACCCGTACGGCCCCGCCCCTGGATGCCGCCACCTCAGAGGGTCTCTTCCGGGAGTTCATGATGAGGATCCCGCCCTCCTTCATCCCCTCGGTCGGGTCGATCAGGTCCACCAGCCCCGGGTCCAGCACAACCACCACGTCAGGGTAGTAGACCTTGGCGCGGATCCTGATCGCTTTCTCGTCCACCCTGCAGAACGCCACGACAGGCGCACCCCGCCTCTCCGGGCCGAAGCTCGGGAAGGCCTGTGCGTACCTTCCGGTGTCGACGGCTGAAATGGCTATGAGCTCGGCGGATGTGACTGCGCCCTGCCCTCCCCGTCCATGGATCCTCACTTCGAGCATATGTGCCCCCGATGATAAACTGAATGGCGATTCATACCATCAGGTTCTCTTGCCTGTCAACAGAGACAAACGGGCGCATCATCCCTTCGTACGGCCTTCCAGGAGGTGGAAAGGTGCCCCTCGTGCAAGGCGCGGCAACCCACGTCCCAGGGGGGACTCGTGGGCCTCGCGCCTCCCGCCGGTGACGCTTCACCACATGAACATCCAGGCGCCCCCCTCTGACAGGTCGTCGGACGACCGGTCCTCCCTGAAGGGCCTCCATCCGGCTCAGTGAAAGCATGGCACGTGCGTGTCTCCCGATATCCACGACGACCTCTTCTTGGATACCGGGCCCGGTCGCGCCCTCGTCGCCTTGAGCGCACGGCGAGCCGATACCCGTTGCACATGCGTTTCCCTGTCCTGTCGAAGCCGGCCTTTGGCGTACAGCCGCGTTCGGCCTCGGGGCGTACGATCGTCCCGGCCCCTGCGAGGGCACGTCGTCCCACCCGGTCCCCATGGAGCGGCACATACGTCCATGCGGGGCTCGAGACACCATGACCTGGGGTTCGGGCGTGTCCAGGCACGAACGAACACCGGGGAACCTGTCCGGGCCGGGGGTCGGCGCCCGGTGCGGCGAAAACCCCGTAGGAGGTGGGAGAAAGAACCGGTTCAGCTCTAGCCTGGGATCGGCGCGATCTTCTCCCTGCACGAGAGGATGAATTCGCCGAACCTCTCCACGAGTGGCAAGGAGGCCCTTTTCCGGTTCCTCACGATGTAGAACTCGCGCACCGTGTCGAGATCCCGTATGGGAAGCGCCACGAGGGTTCCCGCATCCACCTCCTTGCTGACGACGCTCTTGGAGAGGACAGCCACCCCGAGGTTCGCCTCGACGGCCCGCTTGATGCCCTCGGAAGAACTCAGTTCCATGGTCACTTTGCGTTCTATGCCGTAGCGCTTGAGGACATACTCGATGAGGGCCCTAGTCCCGGACCCCTCCTCCCTGAGGATGATCGGCTCGGGTTCCGTGGAGAGGGTCTTCATGGTGAGGAACTCGTTTTGGGCCCACCTGTGCCTCGGGGAACACACGATCAGGAGCTCGTCCTTCATGAAGAACTCGACGTCGAGGTCTGCATGCCTGGGAGGGTCCTGCATGAAGGCGAAATCGAGGGAACCGGCGAGACACTGTTCGACGGCTTCTTTCCTGTTCATGATGTTCAACGAGATCTCCGCCTTCGGGTAGCGTTCCTTGAACTCGCCCAGGAACCTGGGAAGCACGTAGACCCCCACCGTGCTGGATGCGCCGATCACCACCCTCCCGGCATCGCCCGAGCTGAAGCCCTTCATCGAGGCCTCTATCTCCTCGATGAGTCTCAGGAGCCTTTCCGAGTAGTCGAGGAACACCTTGCCGGCGTCAGTCAGGGTGATCCTCCGGTTGATGCGGTCGAACAGGCGGACGCCGAGCGAGTCCTCGAGGTCCTTGATCTGGATGCTCACCGAAGGCTGCGAGAGGTTCATCTTCTTCGCCGTCTTCGTGATGCTCAGCGTCTTGGCGGCGACATTGAATATGTGGACCTGATGGATGTTCATGAGCGTTCCCTGCTACACCATAATTTACTATTCTTTAACACTACCATAAGATATCTGTATTTGACAGCATGAACAACCGCATGTATACAGCACGCGTCAACGACAACCCAACAAAGGGCTATAGACCTCCTTTTTCGGCCCACTACCACCTCTTCTTGAGTGGGCCCTTTTTTTTTGTTACACCACCCCCATGAAGGACGGGCCTCCCTTCAACCGACCCTTCTCCAAGCTCGAGGGCATCGTTGTCAAGCGGGGGACACGAGAGACACCGCGACAAGAAGCCCGTGTCGAACCCCTTCCCGCGACCCGGGAGGAGATGGACGATGCAACCCTGTTCCGACGCGCGATGGAGGGCGTGAGGCCCATGTCTCACAGGGACACCGTGGAGCCCGAGCCTCTCACCACGTCGGAGGTCGTGAAAAGGGTGCGCGAGAACAAGCTGAGACAGGACATGGAGGTGATCCAGGCCCTCAGCGCGCTCGTCAGGGGAACCTCGAGGTTCGACGTGACCTGCACCGGAGAGTACCTCGAGGGCCACGTGACCACCCTCGACCCGAGGGTCATGAAACGCCTGAAGACCGGCGACTACGCCGTCCAGGCGCACCTCGACCTGCACGGCGCACTGAGGGAGGAGGCCAAGGTCATGCTCAGGGCCTTCGTGGAGAACAGTCACGCCATGGGCCTCAGATGCCTGCTCGTGATCCACGGGAGGGGTCTCAAGTCTGAGTCGGGCCCCGTGCTCAAGGAGGCGGTGGTGAAATGGCTCACCACGGGCGAGCTGTCGAGGCTCGTCCTTGCGTTCTGCTCGGCCCGGCCGTGCGACGGGGGCACGGGCGCCATCTACGTCCTGCTCAGGAGACGCCCCGAGAGGGCGCGATGGAAGAGACCCTAGGGACGAAAGGCCTCAGCCGCCCGCAAGGCCCGACAGCCTGGAGATCCTCGCGAACAGTTCGGTGGCCCCGACCCGGACGTTCACGTTCTCGTTGACCCCTCTCCGTATGGCGGAGACGACCTCGAGGATCTCCTCGACACGTTCGAGACCGCAGCGGCCAAGCCCCATGTCCAGGAGCTCCCTGTTCAGCACCCTGCCGGGCGCCGTCCTGGAGACGAGCACGTCCCTGGCGATGGCCTCGCTCACGGTGAGGACGTCATCCAGGAGGTCCACGTCCGCCTGCTCGGAGTACTTTCTCGCGAGGAGAGCCGGGTCCGCCCCGAAGAGGAGCCCGATGACGTCTCGACGCACCTCCTCGTCGACGAGCCCGTACAGGGAAGACGGCGCCTCCCCGCCCTCTTCTTCCTGCACGCGGGGAGGTTGCTTCGCGCCATGGAACCTCAGTGTCCTGCAGCGCGAGGCGACGGTGGGCAGGATCAGGGACGGCCTGTGGCTGACGAGCACGATGACGGTGTTTCCAGGCGGCTCCTCGAGGGTCTTGAGCAGGGCGTTCGCGCTCTGCACGTTGAGCGCCTCGGCAGGTTCCACGAGAATGCACCTCGTTCTCGCCTCGAAAGGCCTCAGGGTCGCCTCCTGGATCGTCTCCCGGACCTTCTCGACGTGGATCCACCGCTTCCCCTCTTCCGGCCTCACCACGTGGATGTCCGGGTGGCTCCCCGAGTCGGCCTTTACGCACGAGGGGCAACGGCCGCAGGCCTCGGCCGCATGTTCCTGGCAGTTGAGGGCCTTGAAGAACTCGAGTGCCATCCTCGTCTTTCCCGCACCCGCCTCCCCGGCGAAGAGGAGCGCGTGGGGGACGCGGCCGGTGAGGCAGTACTCCCTCAAGAGGGCCTTCACGCCCTCGTCGCCCTGGATGTCCTTCCACACGGCGTTCATTCTACGCCAAGCCATCGCAGCGTGCAACCGGCCGGGCGCCCTCTCATGGGCATGCAGACTGCACGAAGGCGAAAACGGCTACCGGCCGACCGGAGGGTCGACACACACCGCACCGCCCCCCGAGCCCCCGCGGAGAGCACCCTCCCGTTCATGCCCCTTCCTCGGCCGATCGGACGTCCCGCCCCGAAGGATCCGTCCCTGCCGTCCACGCTCTTGTCAAGGATGCACCCACTTGACGTCCACACGCCTGGTTCCGGGGGATCTCCGCGAGTCAACAAGCCGCTCCTTGACTTCATCTCGGCTTTTCGGATAAAGCCAAGATTCGATACTTGGCTCGAGGGGAGGACCGATGAGGAAGTTCCGCACTGAAAATCTCAGAGATGTCATCATCATGTCGCATTCCGGCTCGGGGAAGACCTCCCTGGGCGAGGCCATGCTCTACAACGCGAAGGCCACAACGAGGCTCGGCAAGGTCCTCGAAGGCAATTCTGTCCTCGACTTCGAGCCGGAGGAGATAAAGCGCCAGTCGTCGATCTTCAGCGCGCTGCACAATTTCAAGTGGAAGAACGCGGGCGTCATCATGCTCGACACGCCGGGCGACACCAACTTCACCTCCGAGGTGATCCTCGGCCTCAAGTCCGCGGACAACGCCCTGTTCGTGATCGACGCGGTGGACTCCATAAAGCCGTATACCGAGAACCTTTGGCGCATGGCGGTTTCAGAGGGCCTCACCCGCACGTGCTTCGTGAACAAGATGGACAGGGAGCGCGCCAACTTCGACCAGGTGCTGTCCGACATCTCGGAGATCCTCGAGACGAAACCCTTGCCCCTGACGCTCCCCATCGGCGCAGAGGACAGCTTTTCCGGCGTGGTGGACGTGCTCAAGAAGAAGGCGTACCTCTACGAGAAAGACGGCTCGGGATCCTTCAAGGAGGCACCCGTGCCCCAGGACATGCAGGCGACCCTCGAGGAGGTCTACGGCAAGGTGGTCGAGGACCTCGCCGAGGTGGACGACGCCCTCATAGAGAAGTACCTGGAAGGCGGCGACCTCTCGAGTGCGGAACTCGAGAACGCGCTCGTCGAGGGTCTCGCCAGGGGTCTCTTCCTGCCGGTGTTCTGCGGCAGCGCACTGCTGAACATGGGCGTGCAGCCCCTCATGGACTTCATGGTCACCTCGTTCATCTCGCCCGACAGACGCCCCATCCCCCCGCTCAAGAACGAGAAGGGGGAGACGAAGGAATACAAGCCGTCCGAGGACCAGCCGTTCAGCGGGTACGTGTTCAAGACCATGAGCGACCCGTACACTGGCACCCTGAGCATCATACGGTGCCTGTCCGGCACGCTCAACCCCGACTCGACCGTCTACAACTCGAAGCGCGACGTGAAGGAACGCGTAGGTTCCCTCTTCATGCTGGAAGGCAAGGCGCAGAAGCCTCTCGAGCAGGTCGGGCCGGGGGACATCTTCGCCGTTGCCAAGCTGAAGGAGACCAAGACGGGGGACACCCTGCTCTCGGAGAACATCCCGTTCACGCTGCCTGCGCCGGTCTTCCCCGAGCCGATCATGAACATGGCCGTTACCCCGAAGACGAAGGCCGACGTGGACAAGATCATGCCCGCCTTCCAGAAGATCATGGACGAGGACCCGATCCTCAAGGTCTTCCGCGACGACCAGACAGGAGAGTTCATCCTTTCCGGCCTCGGGCAGCTCCACATCGAGATCGCCGTCGACAGGCTCAAGAGGCGTTTCGGGGTCGAGGTCGACCTCAAGACGCCGAAGGTCCCCTACAAGGAGACCATCACCGCCATGGCCGAGGTCCAGGGCAAGCACAAGAAGCAGACGGGCGGCCACGGACAGTACGGGGACTGCTGGCTCAGGGTGGAACCCCTCGAGAGGGGCAAGGGTTTCGAGTTCGTCAACGCGATCGTCGGCGGCGTCATTCCCAAGCAGTACATACCCGCCATAGAGAAGGGCGTACTGGAGGCCATGCAGTCGGGTCCGCTCACGGGAAACCCGGTGGTCGACGTCAAGGTGACGGTGTACTTCGGTTCCTACCACGAGGTCGATTCCTCGGAGATGGCCTTCAAGATCGCCGGCTCGCTGGCCTTCAAGAAGGCCATGGAGGTGTGCAAGCCCATTCTCCTGGAACCCATCATGAACCTCACCGTCACGATCCCCGAGGAATGCATGGGTGACGTCATGGGAGACCTCAACAGCCGCAGGGCCAAGATCGAGGGCATGACCGCGAGGGGCAAGTACCAGGAGCTCAAGGCCCAGGTCCCCCTCGCCGAGGTCCTCACCTACGCGGCGAACCTCACGTCGATCACCTCGGGCAGGGGAACGTTCACCATGAGCTTCAGCCACCTCGACCCAGTGCCTTACAACCTCCAGGAAAAGATCATAGAGGAGGCCAAAGCGGCTCGGGATGGAAAGTAACGGTGATGAGTTCACCACGAGGAGCCTGTTCCAGAGAATCCAGGCCATGAGCGTCGCCGAGAAGATCGATCTCGCGCACAAGGCCGGCAAGGATGCCAGGACCATACTCATCCGGGATTCCAACAAGCTGGTCCAGCTCGCGGTGGTGCAGTCGCCGAAGATCACCGAGAGCGAGATCCTGGCCATCGCCGCGAACCGGCAGGTCTCAGACGAGGTTCTCAAGGAAATCGGGATGAGCAAGGAGTGGCTCAAGAACTACCAGGTGAGGCTCGCCCTCGTGAACAACCCCAAGACCCCGCTTTCCATAGCCCTGGCCCAGATCCCCTACCTCAACAAGCGCGATCTCGGGCTGCTTGCAAAGAACAGGAACGTCCCGAGGCCGGTCGTGGTGGCGGCCGAGGGGAGGCTCAGGGAGGTCAAGAGATGAAGAGGGCCGGCGTCCTCACCCTGAGCGACAAGGGGGCGTCGGGGCTGAGACGGGACGAGAGCGGGCCCGTGGTGTGCGGGGCGCTCACGGCCATGGGGATTGCGGTCGAGTCCTACGAGGTCATACCCGATGACATGGAGACCATCGTGAACCGGCTGAAGGCCTTGTGCGACGAGCTCGGCCTCGATCTCGTGGTCACGACCGGGGGCACGGGGCTCACGCCCAGGGACGTCACGCCGGAGGCCACGCTTGCCGTGATACACAGGCGAGTGCCCGGCATGGAAGAGGCGATGCGGATGGAGAGCATGAAGAAGACCCCCCACGCCATGATCTCGCGTGCCGTGGTGGGGACGAGAGACCGCACCCTGATCGTGAACCTGCCTGGGAGCCCGAAGGCGGCGCGAGAGTGTCTCGAGGTCATCGCCCCTGCGCTCGGGCACGCCCTCGACAAGCTGGGAGGCGACACGAGCGATTGCGGCGCCTGAAGCGCGGACGGCCCGCAGGCGTCATGAAGCAGTGGCCGGCCCCGCGAGCGGGTGCAGGCTGGATTCGCGTCGTCTTTCCCGGTGGCGGGGGAGTTCAGGAACACAGGGCCGATGCCCAGGGATCACGGTCGGGAATAAAGTTTTATCGAGAGGTTGCCGTTGAGTCCACCGAGAGGGCCCTCAACCGGGGATGTAACAAGCCCGCTCGGGTTTGAGATGGAGGGAGGAACGCTGCTTGAGACTCAAGCGTGATCTTCGGTACGTGGTCGAAAAGGGTGACACAAGCAAGGTCGTGTCCTTCAGGGATTACCAGGGAAACGAGATCACCTGCAGGATTAAGGACTACTCGCGGACAGGCGTCTCGTTCCGCCTCGACGACGGCAGCCTCATCCTCCACATAGGCGACGTCATCCACGAGCTCAGGTTCCTCTCGGCCGGCACGGAGGTCCACTGTGCGGACGCCACGGTCATCCACATCGAGGACGAAGAGGAAGACGGCGCCGTTGTATCCACGATCGGCTGCTCGTACAACGACAACCCCATGGACGTCTACTCGGTCGTCCGCGCCGACAAGATCACCAAGCTCCAGAACGACTTCCTCGACTTCGTCCAGTCCATGGCCATCGAGGACAACCTGGACCCGGAGTTCGTGAACCTCACGGCGCAGATCCACTACTTGCTGGAGGGATTCTCCGACCGGCTCAAGCGGGACGAAGAGGCCATATCGAGGGAGGAAGAGGAACTGAGGGAGGCGCTCACGGACACGCTGAAGGAGCTCGCCTTCGACGCCCTCTTCGATGAGCTCAACAAGTTCTACGACCGTTTCAGCGCCGTGACCGGCCGCTTCACGGACCCCAAGCAGCACTTCATCCACCGCGAGTTCTTCCAGAAGCGCCTGAACGAGTACCTGTCGCGGTCCGCCCTGTTCAACAGGAGCATCACGAAGCCCCTCGGCTACGCCGGGGACTTCGAGATGATGAACATCATCTACCGCAACGCCTTCGAGGGGCAGGACCTGTTCGCCCAGGTGCTCAACAAGGTGGACTGCGAGGGCCCTGCGGCGCGCGCCGTCCGCAACCGCAGGACATACCTCCACAGAAAGCTCAAGGAGGCGGTGGAGAAGAACACGGAGCTCAGGGATCTCAAGATCATAAGCATCGCCTGCGGGCCGGCCCACGAGTTCACGGACTTCGTGAGGGGGCTCGAGGGAAGGCAGCTGCCCTACAGGGTCGAGTTCATCGCCATGGACCAGGACGGCCTTGCGCTGGCGGACGCGCGCTCGAGGATCGAACCGCTCATCAGGAACTCCCCGAACATCACGGCGCACTTCGAGCAGGACAACATCAAGCGGCTCATCGTGGAGAAGAGCTCCATCAGGGACGTCTACGACGGCGCAGACATCGTGTACACCGCCGGGTTGTTCGACTACCTCTCGGATAGGGCCTCGAGCAGGCTGATCGCGAAGCTCTACAGTTTCCTCAAGCCGGGAGGCCTCCTCATCGTGGGCAACTTCGGTCTCTACAACCCCCAGAGGTTCATCATGGAATACGGCGCCGAGTGGTTCCTCATCCATCGCGGCGAGAAGGAACTCCTGGAGCTGGCCTCCGGCCTCCCCGGAAGGCCGCACATGGCCGTGGAGAAGGAACCGGAGGGCGTCAACCTGTTCTTGAACATCCGGAGGGCCGACGACACCGGTCACTGACCGCCGCTTGCGTCCCGTCCACCGCAGGCCTCGTCGCCGAAGACCTCCTCGAACTGGGTGATGTCCGGGAGGTCGGACAGGGAGGCAAGCCCGAAGACCTCGAGGAACTTCTTGGATGTGGAGTACGTCATGGGCTTCGTTCCCCGTACGTCCACGAGCTGGTGCCTGATGAGCTGCTTGAGGCTGGAAGAGGAATCCACCCCCCGTATGCGGTCGATGGTCTGCCTCGTGCAAGGCCCCTTGTACGCGATCACGGCGAGCACCTCCAGTGCCGCGTTCGAGAGCCTGACAGGGCTCACGAGCTGCCTGACGAACGGTGCGTACTCCGGCTTGGTGGCGAAGAGGTAGCCGGATGCGGCGCGCTGAATCCTGAAGCTCCTGCCGGTGGATTCGTACACGCGGTTCAGGTCGTCCACGATCTTCTCGATCTCGTCCGCACCGAGTCCGGGCAGGATCCTCTCGATGTCGTCGACGTGACAGACGCCGCTGCACGAAAACACGAGGGCCTCAACGATCTCCCGGTTCGTCACTCATCCTCCCCCTGCTCCGGTGAACCCGCGGCATGCACCACCGGAGCGCGCTTCAGGAGAAAGATCGGGGCGAAGAGCCCCTTCTGTGCTATCCGCACCATGTTCAGGCGTGACATCTCGAGTGCCGCCATCAAGGCCGCTATGAGCGACCCCTTCTCCATGCCCTCCACCGCCTCCAACAGGCGGATCCTTGACCGTCTTGCAAAGAGAGACTGGATCTTCGCCATGATCTCCCTCAAGCTGTAGCGCTTGGGCATGACGTCCATGACCATCTTCCTGGTCCTCAGGCGTATCGCCGCAACGGCCTCGAGCAGGGGTGCTATGCTCGCGCGGGTTATCTCCCTCTCGTCTGTGTCCGCGCCCCTGGGGAAGGTGTCCCAGTAGAGCATGGGCCTCGCGCCCAGCGAGCCCGCGGCGGCCTTGACGGCCCGGTAAGCGACGAGCATGTCCCTGAGTTCCTGGACCGGGTCCGATTCGTCCTCCACCTGAAGGGCCTCGGGTTTCGGCAGGAGGATGCGGGACTTGAGCCAGATGAGATACGAGGCCATGTCGAGAAACTCGCCGGCAAGCGATATGTCCAGTCTCCTCGCACGCTCCATGTATGCGAGGTACTGGTCCACGATGGGGCTCACCTGCACGTCTTGAAGGGTGAAACGGTTCCTCTCGATGAGGTAGAGCAACAAATCGAGCGGCCCCTCGAAGGCCTGTATGCTGACCACGAAGGGGGTTTCCCCCCTGTCCCACACCGCGACCGGTTCTTCCATGCGCCCCCTTCCCCTCCTGTCGGGTCAGGAGATCTTCATGGCCGCCCTGACCCGCTCCATGGTACGCGCGGCCTCGGCCCTCGCCCTTGCCCCGCCTTGGGCCAGCACCTCGTCCACGATCGCGGTGTTCGACCTGTAGTAGGCGATTTTCTCCCATACCGGGGAGAACCTGGCGATCAGGTTGTTGACGAGGAGCCTCTTGCACTCGACACACCCCCACGACGCGTCCCTGCACCCCGCTGTTATACGCTCCCGTTCCTTCTCGTCCGTGAAGTGCTCGTGGAAGGGGTAGAGGTTGCAGTCGTCCGGTTCCCCGGGGTCGTTCCTGCGCATGCGCTTGATGTCCGTGAGCATCTGCATCACCTTGGACTCGAGGCTCTTTTCGTCTTCCGCTATGAAGATGGCGTTGCCGTAGGACTTCGACATCTTCCTGCCGTCGAGACCCGGCACCTTGGGCGCCTCGGTGAGGATCTCCTTCGGTTCCTTCAGGATCCCGCCGCCGTAGAGGAAGGAGAACCTCCTCACGATCTCCCGCGTCAGCTCCAGGTGGGGGAGCTGGTCCTGGCCGATGGGGACCCTGTCGGCATGGTACATGACGATGTCCGCCGCCTGGAGCACGGGGTAGCCGAGAAACCCGAAGGTCCCCAGGTCCTTGTCCTTGAGCTCCTCCCTCATCTCCTTGTAGGTCGGGTTCCTCTCGAGCCAGGCCACGGGCGTGATCATCGACAGCAGCGTGAAGAGCTCGGCGTGCTCCTTGATGTCCGATTGCCTGAAGACCACCGACCTCGAGGGGTCGATCCCCACGGCCAGCCAGGTGCCCACCATGTCGCGGGTGCTCTGGGCTATCACCTCGGGGTCCTTGTATTCGCTGGTGAGCGCGTGCCAGTCCGCGACGAAGTAGAAGCACTGGTAGTCGGACTGCAGTTCCACCCAGTTCTTGAGGACGCCCAGGTAATGCCCCAGATGGAGCTCGCCTGTCGGCCTGATGCCCGATACGATGCGCCTTGTGTCCATGGTCCCGTCTTTCCTTCCCTTCATCCTCACATGAGCCTTGAGTAGATCGCCTCTATGACAGGCCCGACAACCACGTCCACCACGTTCGTGAAGACCAGCAGGAGGAGGATCACGAAGCCGTAGGGCCTGAGCTGCGCATAGGAGTACGCGAGCCTCTCGGGCAGGAGGCCCTCGAGGATATGGCTCCCGTCCAGCGGGGGTATGGGGATGAGGTTGAACACGGCGAGCCCGACGTTGATCATCACGGTCAACTGGCCCATGATGACCAACGGGTACAGGGGTGTCGCGGCGAGCATGGGCCCGGCCTGCCTGAGCGCCGCCGCCACGATGACCGCGAGCACGAGGTTGGAGGCCGGCCCGGCCAAGGACACCCAAACCATGTCCCTCCTCGGTTTCTTGAAGTAACGGGGGTCCACGGGAACGGGTTTCGCCCAGCCGATCATCCTCGTGATGAAGAGCACGAGCATGCCAACAGGGTCTATGTGCTTGATGGGGTTGAAGGTGAGCCTGCCAGCCGCCTTTGCCGTCGGGTCGCCGAGGAGATAGGCGGCATACCCGTGACACACCTCGTGCACCGTGATCGAGAGCAGGACGGGCAGGACGAGCAAGGCCAGCTGGCTTGCGATCTGGTTCAGGTTTTCCATTGCCCGAGCCTTATACCGTAGAGGGCTTGTCGTGTCAAAGCGTTCACACCCCTCTCGCGGGGGATCAAAGCGCGCTTCCCCGGTTCCGGCGACGACAGAATCGTTCACACCCCTCTCGCGGGGGATCGGATCTTGCTTCTAGCCCTGACAAGGAGGTAGCGCCTCCGTTCGGCAGGACCGGCACCCACGGAGGCCACCGACGAACGACAAGCCGCGCTCGGGCGCCTGCCACAGGCGCATGCGGGAATCGAGGCCATGGACCGGGCCCCGGTTCACCAGCTCACGTCCCCAGGGTCTGCCCAATGAGAGAAGGGGCGAGGCGCCCAGACTGTTCGATGCACGCGATCCCATGGTTCCCCCCTTCGAGATGCCACCTGGGGCGGCCGGTCACCCACACCGGGCGGCGGCGGCCCTCGCACGCATGCAATGGACGCAAGACACTTGACGAGGCGAGGGTTCCGGTCTACTATTCCCTGGTACCACGGGGGTGGCTCCTGGGAGCCTGAGATCATACCCTTTGAACCTGATCTGGGTAATGCCAGCGTAGGGAGAACGTGGAGGATGCACTTCCCCCTCCACGACGGGTGTTTCAGGGCCGTCTCTCAAGCGTTGAGAAGACGGCTTTTCGCTTTTTTCAGGTCCGTGTGACCCCAGCGTACCAGGCGCATCCCCCGAAACCGGTAACACCCGACAGGAGGGATGTATGCTCGACGAGGTCACCATCACCCGGGCCATAGTCACCACGTATCTCGAGAAGTTCTCTCGCGCCCTCGATCTCGACGTCGCCATCGTGGGCGCAGGGCCGTCAGGGCTGACCGCGGGGTACTACCTCGCCAAGGCGGGCAGGAAGGTCGGCCTCTTCGAGAAGAAGCTCTCCGTGGGGGGAGGCATGCTGGGCGGCGGCATGCTCTTCAACAGGATCGTCGTGCAGGACGAGGCCCTCCCCATTCTCGAGGAGCTCGGGATCCGCACCACGGCGTTCGAGCCGGGCTACCACACCGCCGACGCCGTGGAGGCCATGGGCTGCCTTGTCTACCGGGCCGCGAACGCAGGCCTCGAGGTGTTCAACTGCATCTCGGTCGAGGACGTCGTGTTCAAGGACTCGAGGGTGTGCGGGCTGGTCATCAACTGGTCGCCGGTGGAGTCCGCGGGGCTCCACGTCGACCCGCTCACCCTGCGCGCGCGTTTCGTGCTGGACGCCACGGGTCACGGAGCGGACGTTGTCTCCAGGCTCGTGCGCAAGATGGGGGTGCGGCTCCTGACGGAAACCGGCTCGATGATGGGCGAGAAGTCCATGGACGCTCACCTCGGCGAGCGGCACGCCGTCGAGAACACGAGGGAGGCCTACCCGGGGCTGTTCGTCTCGGGCATGGCCGCGAACGCGGTCTTCGGCGGCTACAGGATGGGGCCGATCTTCGGGGGCATGTTCCTGTCCGGGCACAAGGCCGCCCGGCTCATACTCGAGGGGCTCTAAGCATGAACCACCAGGTGCTCAGGATCGTGGACGCCAACCTCAACAGGGCCACCGAGGGCCTCAGGGTCGCAGAAGACGTGTGCAGGTATGCATGGGGCAACCAGGGGCTTGCATCCTTGCTCCGGGAAGCGAGACACAAGGCCTTCTCGATCGTGGATCGGGGCGAATGCATGAAGGCAAGGAACGTCTCCACGGACGTGCTCGCAGGGGCCGATGCAAGCCGGGCCAGGTCGGGGGAAGACCTCTCGGATCTCGTGCAGGCGAACCTGAAGCGCGCCGAGGAGGCGTTCAGGGTTCTCGCGGAGGTCTTGCGTCCGCACCGGCCGGGGGCCGCTCGAGCATTCGAGGAGCTCCGCTACCAGGTCTACCACCTGGAGCAAACCGCGCTCGCACGCCGGGCGTCGAGGCTGCCCGGGGGTCTCTACCTCATCCTGAACGCTCCATCCGAGCGCTTCGAGAAACTCGCCGGCGAGGCGGTCTCGGCCAAGGTCGGCGTGATCCAGCTCAGGTGCAAGAAGACCGGTGACCGGGTCTTCTTGGAGACCGCCTGTCGCTTGAGATCCCTGATCGGGGACAAAGGCCCGCTCCTCATCGTCAACGACCGGGTGGACATCGCGCTCATGAGCGGCGCCCACGGTGTCCACCTGGGACAGGACGACGCTGAGGCGTCACGCGCACGCGACCTCATGGGGCCCGGGGCGATCATCGGGCTTTCCACCCATACGATACCGCAGGTCAGGACCGCCAACACCCTGCCGGTCGACTACATCGGGTTCGGACCCGTCTTCGAACCTTTCTCCAAGCAGGACCACGAAAGGCCGACCGGTATCGAGGCCCTCGAGGAGGCTGTCCGCGTCTCGTGTGTGCCCGTAATCGCCATCGGCGGTATCGGCCTGGAACATGCCAGGCGTCTTCGGGCCACCGGGTGTCACGGCATCGCCTCCATCGGGGCGGTGGAGCGTGCGGCTGACCCGGGGGGCATGATCAGGGCCATGAACACGGCGTTTCTGGAGGGCTCATGACGACCAGGCAATGTGCGGCATCGGGTATCACCACCGCCGAGATGGTGAGGGTGGCTGCGTACGAGGGGCTCGACCCGGAATACATTCGGAGGGGCGTCGCCCAGGGCACGATCGTGATCCCCAAGAACGCAAGGCGCACCTTCGAACTCCTCCGGGGCATCGGGAAAGGGCTGCGCGTGAAGATCAACGCGAACATAGGGGCTTCGCCCAAAGACTCCAGCGTCGAACGGGAGCTCGAAAAGCTTCGGGCCGCCGTGCACCACGGCGCGGACGCGGTGATGGACCTCTCCCTCGGCGAAGACATCGAGGCCGTCAGGGCCCAAATCCTCGCGGCCTCGCCGGTCATGGTCGGCACGGTCCCCGTCTACGAGACCGTGTACAGGCTCGCCAGGGCCGGGAGGCGTCTTGAGGAGATGACCATCGACGACTTCCTCGAGACCGTCCGGTCCCAGGCCGAGCAGGGGGTCGACTTCATGACCATTCACGCCGGGGTCAACCTCCAGGCGCTCTCTGCCCTGGAGTCTTCGGGCCGTCGACTGGGCGTGGTGAGCAGGGGCGGCTCGATGCTCGTGAGGTGGATGAGACACAACCGGAAGGAATCCCCGCTGTTCGAGCACTTCGACGAGATCCTCGACATCCTCGCTGCATACGACGTGACGATCTCGCTGGGCGACGGGCTGCGGCCCGGCGCCGTGCTGGACGCGACCGACCGGCCGCAGGTCACCGAACTCGTCACCCTGGGCGCCCTCACCGAGAGGGCCTGGGACAAGGGGGTGCAGGTGATCGTCGAGGGCCCGGGCCACGTGCCGCTGGACAGGATCGAGGAGAACGTGCGGCTCGAGAAAGACCTCTGCCGGGGCGCCCCCTTCTACGTGCTCGGCCCCCTGGTCACGGACTGCGCGGCAGGGTACGACCACATAGCGGGCGCCATCGGCGGGGCGCTCGCCGCGTTCTTCGGGGCGGACTTCCTCTGCTACGTGACGCCGGGGGAGCATCTGAGGCTCCCCGGCGTGGCCCACGTGGTGGAGGGCGTGATCGCCTCGCGCATAGCCGCACAGGCGGCGGACCTCGCAAGGGGGCTCGTTCACGCCGTGGCCCGGGAGAAGGAGATGGCCGAGGCGAGGAGGGACCTCGACTGGGAGAGGCAGTACGAGCTCTCCTTCAACCCGGGCCATGCGCGCACGCTCCGCGAGTCGAGCGGGATGGCGGACGGAGACACCTGCACCATGTGCGGAGAGTTCTGCGCCATCAAGATGGGAAGGAAAGACTGACCCCGAAGCCTTGCCCCCTCCGCACGCAGACGGGGACCTGACGCCTGCCTCGGGGAAGACCCGGCGGGCAGGGGGAGACGACAGCCAGACTCACCCGACGGCCGTGCACCGGGTGCGGCTCGGTCATGACCGGGCGACCACACGTACGCCTACCAACCAAGGCCCGAGACAGGCCGAACCCTTCCCCATGGACCCCCGAGCCCCGCCCTCAATTTTTTCTCCCGGACTTCCGATGTCATGATCACCATGAACGCGATCATCGGTGCAATCGTCGTACTCGTGTCCGTCATAGGCGGCTTCCTCCTGGAGAAGGGAAACCTCCACGTCATCATCCAGCCCGTCGAGGTGCTCATCATCTTCGGCGCGGCCACCGGCGCGCTGCTCATCATGAGCCCTTTCAAGCTGTTGAAGGAAGTGGCCAAGGGCATCACCGGGGTGATCTCGCCGAAGCACTTCGACAAGAAGAAGTACGTCGAGGTGCTCTCCCTCCTCTACGAGATATTCAACAAGATGCGCAAGGAGGGCATCATCGCCATCGAGTCGCACGTGGAAGAACCCGACAAGAGCGATATCTTCAAGAAGTTCCCTGCGATCCTCAAGAACAAGCGCACCCTCGACTTCATCTGCGACAGCCTGAAGATCCTGCTCTCGGTGGACATCCCACCACACGAGTTCGACAACCTCCTCGAGGTGGACATCGAGGCGAACACGGCCGAGTCCAGCCACCCGTTCCACCGGGTGGCCAAGATCGCAGACTCCCTTCCCGGCTTGGGTATCGTTGCGGCGGTCCTCGGCGTCGTGCTCACCATGGGGAAGATCAACGAGCCGCCCGAAGTCCTCGGGCACAGCATAGGCGCGGCACTGGTCGGGACGTTCCTCGGCGTGCTCGGCTGCTACGGGTTCGTCGGTCCCCTCGCGACGAACATGGAACACCAGATCAAGGAAGAGGAGTCCTACTACCAGGTGATCCGCATCGCGCTCGTCTCGTACGTCGCCCGCTCCATACCGCAGATAGCCATAGAGTTCGCGCGCAGGGCCATCCCGGAGAGCGAGCGGCCGAGTTTCACCGAGATGGAAAAGATCATGAAGGGCAAGGGAAAGTAAAAAGACGTGTCCGAGGGCAAGGACCAGCAGATCATCATCAAGAAGTACAAGAAAGGCGGGGAAGAAGGGCACGGCGGTACCTGGAAGGTGGCCTACGCCGACTTCGTCACCGCCATGATGGCCTTCTTCCTGCTCCTGTGGCTGCTCACCATGACCTCCCAGCAGAAGAAGATCGCCTTGTCGCACTATTTCCAGAACTACTCGATCTTCGAGAAGGGCGGGGGCTCGGTGGTGGCGACGATCGAAGACACCCCCGGGGAAGGGCTCTTCGACGTGGGAAAGGGCAAGGAGGTCGCGCCGCCGAAGACGGTCATGGCCAGCGAGCTTTCCCAGAAGATCAAGAGGCACATGGACCAGAATCTCCAGCGCTACCGCGACCGGGTCTTCATCGTGGAGGACGACGGGAACCTGAGGATCGAGATCGTGGACACGGTGGGCACCTCGTTCTTCACCGCAGGCGGCGTCGATCTCAACGAGGACGGGAAGGCCCTTCTCAAGGGTCTCGTCCCGGTCTTCAAGGGCCTCGACCGGAAGCTCATCATAGAGGGGCACACCGACACGACCGGGTCACGCGAGAAGAACTGGGACATCTCCACGCAACGCGCACTCTCGGCCAGGTTCGAACTCGAGAGAGACGGGATACCGCCGGACCAGATCGAGATGGTCGCCGGGTACGCCTCGACAAGGCCGTTCATCAAGAGCAACCCCGCTGACCCAAAGAACAGGCGGGTGAGCATCGTCGTGGACTACAAGACCCCCCGCTACCAGCCGTCGCCGGGGCAGATCATGCAGAAGCCCCCGCTCCCGGACTCACCCCTCGGCCTGGGGTCGTGAGTTCTCCGGTTGCTCGTCCGTAGACACTCTCCGACACGTGACACATCGCCAGGGAGGGGCTCCGGCCCAGCCAAGAGCCGGGAAAGGGCCGGCGGCCGTGCCCGTCCAGTCCCGCCGTCGAGGGAACGTATGACGGCGGGGTGCCGAGACAGGCGCCATGCCATGGTTCGACGGCCGGCCGCATACGAGCGCACGCAGGAGACACAGGCCGGATGCGCGAAGGCCAATGTCTCGACCTTCCCATGAGCGGGCTTGTCGCATCTTGCCCGTGCACCCGGCCCACAGCGCACGGCCCTTTACACAGGCGTCCTTTTTGGGTCATCATGGTGTCGCTGGAAAGACACGGCCGGGACCCGGCCGGCCGACCCGAAGGAGGCCCAAGATGACAGGATGGTCCGAGGAGGAGATCGCCAACAAGGAACTCATGGCGCCCTGCGGCCTGTACTGCGGGGTCTGCGGGGTGTACATCGCCACCAGGGACGACAACCTCAAGTTCAAGACCGCCATGGGGAATCTCTACGGCACGAAACCCGAGGAGACCGAGTGCCTGGGCTGTATGCAGCCCGACCCGCCGAGGAAGCTCTATGGTTTTTGCACGATGTGTACCATCAGGGAGTGCGTCAAGTCGAAGGGGTTCTATTCCTGCCACCAGTGCGCCGACTGGCCGTGCCACCAGATCACGAACTTCGGGCTCGCGACAGGGAGGAAGGTCATGCTCGAGACCATCCCCCTCTGGAGGGAGCTGGTCGCGAGGCTCGGCGACGAGGAGGGAAGCAGAGAGTGGGCCCGCAGGGTGTGCGAGCGGTACCACTGCCCTGCCTGCGATTCCCCCCTGTTCAGGGGCGCACAGCGCTGCCGCTCGTGCGGGAGGAAGGTGGCCGACGAACTCGACGGGTCGTTGTGAGATGGGGTGGAGGCTCATGACCTTCCAGCGACGCTTTCGTATCCATGCCCACGAACAGACCGCCCATGATCGGCTGCCTGCGGAGGAACGCTCATGATCCCGATCGAGCCCTTCTGGATCCTCGTGGCGACAGGTCTTGCGGCTGGGCTTCTCTCGGGGGTGTTCGGCATCGGCGGGGGCATCGTCATCATCCCCGCCCTCATCTACCTGCTCGGCTTCTCCCAGCACAAGGCGACCGGCACGTCGCTCGCCGTGCTCCTGCCGCCGGTGGGACTGGCTGCCTTCATCGAGTACTACAGGAACAAAAACGTGGACGTGAAGGCGGGCGTCATCATCGCCCTCGCGCTCATAGTCGGCGCATGGGCAGGCGCCCGTCTCGCCAACAGGCTCTCGGGCCCAACGCTGAGACTCGCCTTCGGGGCGTTCGTCACGCTGGTGGGCGTCTCTCTGGTGGTGAGCGCGATGCGAAGGATCGGCTGGATGTAGGAAGACGCTCGAGCGACACGTTCGGGTACACAACCCATCCTACAGCTTGGCTGTCTTCGCCTGTCCAACCCTCGCCGTGGCCGGACCAGACCGTGCACATGCACCAGAGCGGCAGCCTTCAGCCGGGAGACCCCCCTCTCCCTCAAGGAAAACTCCTGTCGCTTCCGCACAGGCACTCTCCGACCTCTTCTCAAGGGACCTCACTCGACAGGGCGTCCTGCGGGCTGTACGCGCCCTGCACGCACTGCGCGTCCGGATCTGCATCATCTGCATCGAGGCTGCGGAACGCATGGGGGAGGCCCTTGACAGATCGCGTTTCCTTCTTCCGGCGTGAGCCTCTCGAGCCGCGAACCCTCAAGGAACGCCCGGCCGACCTCACGGCCTTTCCGCCCGTGAAGCGCTGCAGCGCACGCCAACGAATCCGGGAGGCCGCTCTCTGGAGAAAACCGTGCATGCGTCCATGGAGTGTTTTGACAGGGGTTCTTTGCGACACGTTTTGTGCTACAAGAATTCTCAGCCGTTGACACGGATATGGTTCAGAAAGGTGGCCTCCATGCCTTCGCCCGACATACCGACTCGGTACCCGAAAGAGATCGTCGATCTGGCCAGGGTCTTCAGCTCGCCCATGCTGTTGGGCCCGCCCATGGGGGAACCGCTCTTGGCCCTCGTCAACCACCTGTTCTCCCCGGAGGAGGCCTGTGTCGCCCTGCACATACCCAGGTACATCCCGACGCCCCTCGAGAAGATAGCCAAGAAGGCGGCAAGAGATCCGGGGGAGATCAAGGTGCTCCTCGAGGCCATGGCAGAGCGGCGGGTCATCTGGTCTTCCGAGAGGGGGTACTGCCTGCTGCCTCTCATCCCCGGCATGTTCGAGTACCTGCTCATGGACGGCAGGGATTCGCCGTGGCACAGGGAGTATGCGAGGCTGATCAACGCCCTCTGCGCGAGCGGCTACCAGAGGGAGTACTACAGGAACAAGAGCCCCCTGATCAGGAACATCCCCGTGGACGAGCAGGTTGCCGTGCACGGCAAGGTCATGGACGAGGTCACCATGTCGAGGATGATCGAAGACTACGACCGCATGGCGGTCCTCAACGTGTGCCAATGCCGCCAGTCCCTTGCGTTCGCGGGCGAGAAATGCCTCCGCTCGAGCCCCCTGGACGGCTGCCTGGTCTTCGGCAGCTTCGCGGACACGGTGGTCGAACGCAAGAGCGGCCGCTACGTGAGCAAGGAGGAGATGCGCTCCATCGTGCGGGATCGCTGGGAAAAGAACCTCGTGTTCATGACGGCGAACGTCTCGCATGCGGGCCCGAACGCCATCTGCACGTGCTGCTCGTGCTGTTGCCACTTCCTCGAGTCCGTCAACCGGTTCGGGGGGACCTCGGCGCTCGCCCCTCCCCGGTTCTTTGCCTTCGTGGACGAGGGGGCCTGCGTCTCCTGCGGCGCGTGTGTCCCCGCCTGCAACACCGGCGCCCATACCTTGGAAGGGGGGGTGCACGTCTTCGACCAGAACAGGTGCATCGGGTGCGGCCTGTGCGTGCCGGCATGTCCCACAGGGGCCATCCGGACGAGGCCGAACCCTTCCTACAAGCCGCCGGCGAAGAACTGGCTCGCCCTCGCGCTCAAGAACCTGCCCGCCTCCTTGGTGAACCTCGTGGTCACGAGCGTCGCAAGAAGGCTCAGGCGGGCCGGTCCAGGCCGCTGAGCAGGCACGAACCATGGACGCCCCTCTCAACAGGGGGCTTCCGGCTGGGACCTCCGGTGGCAGGACGGGATGGGAAGGTCGTTGACCGAGGCCACGCATCAGGGGGTTGACCGGCACGGCCTCCGGACCCGGTTCCGAGCAGCAAAGACGCTGACCCACCCACCGCACCAGGGTGTCGCCCAGGCATGCCGGCCGGGCCCTGCCCTGCTTCCCCCCGCACGCCCACGAGGGTTCGTCCCATGATTCGGCAGGTTCTCAGGCGCGACCCCGGCTCCGTCTGCATGCCCGCCTGCAGTCGTGCGCGTCGACCCCGAAGGCCGGCATCACGCCCATGCCGGCGCCTCGCCTCCAGGTTGTCGGGCTACAGGCGCAGGGCCAGGTGGGGCCACACCTCCCCTGCCCCGGGCGGTCCTGCACATCAAGGCGATCCTCCCTCGTTTTCCCACAAGGCATCACGGCCGGGCCCACGGGACCTGTGCACGAGACGCTGCCGCCTCGCCCGCGGCAACCCTGCACCGCACAGCCGCCCTGCACCGAGACGGGCGCGCTTGGCTGCATCGTGACAAGGATCCGAGCCCGCAGGGTAGGCAACCGGCACGGATGTTAACTCATCGGTCAATCGATCCGATGAAGAGGAAAGGATGATCTCGAACAGGGAAGAGGCATGCACGGGCACTCCCCGTGAGGGGGATGGATACGACAGGGTCGGCGTGTCGGAAGGCGAGGAAGGGCAGTCCTTCCATTCCGGGGCCGACCGGTTCAGCCCCCCCATCAACCCCTTCACCCTGGCCTTCCCCGGCAGGCTCGAGTCCGAGTACCTCGAGGACTTCTACCTCAAGTCCCTGAACCAGATCCGCCTCATCCTCATGTCCGGTATCCTCTTCTACGGCATCTTCGGGTTTCTCGACGCGAAGCTCCTCCCGGATGCCAAGTGGACCCTGTGGGTCATCCGGTACCTCGTGGTCATACCCTGCATCCTCTCGGTGATCGCCTTTTCCTTCTCGAAGAGGTTCAAGCGCTACATGCAGCTCTGCCTCGCCACCGCCATCACGGTCTCGGGGCTCGGCATCGTCACCATGATCCTCATAGCGAAACCGCCCGTGAACTACTCCTACTACGCCGGGCTCATCCTGGTGCTCATATTCGGCTACGTGTTCTTGCGGATCAGGTTCGTGTGGGCCGCCGCCGCGGGCTGGACCATCGTCGCCTTCTACGAGGCCGCATCCATCTGGCTCACGAACACGCCCATGGAGATCCTCCTCAACAACAACTTCTTCCTCCTGAGCGCCAACGTGATCGGGATGTTCGCCTGCTACTCGGCGGAGTACCACTCCAGGAGGGACTTCTACCTCGTGAAACTCCTCACCGTCGAGCAGGACAAGGTCAGGGCGGCGAACCTCGAACTCGAGAGGAGGGTGGAGGAGAGGACCGCCCAGCTCGTACGCTCCAACGAGGAGCTCGTGAAGGAGATCGAGGCGCACAGGAGGTCCGAGGAAGAGAAGCGGGGCCTCGAGCACCAGCTCAGGCAGGCGCAGAAGATGGAGGCCATAGGGACCCTGGCCGGAGGGATAGCTCACGACTTCAACAACATCCTCTCGCCCATCATCGGCTACGCGGAGATGATCCTCGACGACGAGGACCAGGCGAGCCCGATCAGGCGGAAGGTCGAGCAGATCCTCATGGCGGCCTCCCGGGCGAAGGAGCTCGTCAGGCACATCCTCACCTTCAGCCGCCAGACTGAGCAGGAACTCCTGCCCATGGAGCTCCACCCCATCGTGAAGGAATCCCTCACCCTGCTGAGGGCCTCGCTGCCCTCTACCATCGAGATCAGGCAGAAGATCGACACCTCGTGTTCGCCGGTGCTCGCGGATGCGACCCAGATACACCAGATCGTCATCAACCTGTGCACGAACGCCTTTCACGCCATGCGGGACAAGGGCGGCGTGCTCGGCGTGGAGATGACCGAGGTCGCCATCGATGAGACCGACCGCACGAACCTCAAGATCAAACCCGGCAGGTATGTGAGGCTCAGCGTGAGCGACACCGGGACCGGGATCCCCAAGAACATCCTGGACAGGGTGTTCGACCCGTACTTCACCACGAAGCCCCCGGGAGAGGGCACCGGGCTCGGCCTCTCGGTGGTCCACGGGATCGTGAAGAGCTACAACGGCGAGATCAAGATATACAGCGAGGTGGGCAAGGGGACCACGGTGAACGTGTACCTGCCGTGCATCGTCGCCGCGAGGCAGGGGGCGGCCCAGGGCAGGCGCGAGGACTCTCCCAGGGGGACCGGCAGCATCCTCGTCGTGGACGACGAGGAATACATCGTCACCATGCTCACCGAGATGCTCGAGAGGCTCGGGTACAGGGTCAAGGGGTACACGGACAGCATCGAGGCCTTTGCGGAGTTCTCGCGGAACCCGTCTTCGTACGACCTCATCGTGACGGACCAGACCATGCCCAAGATGACCGGGATAGAGCTCGCGGAACAGTGCATGCACATGAGGAAGGGCCTCCCGGTCGTCATGTGCACCGGGTTCAGCGAGATCGTCTCGGAGGAGAGGGCCAAGGCGATAGGCATCAGGGAATACGTCACCAAGCCCGTGGTCAAGTCGGAAATGGCCCGCGCGGTGAAAAGGGCGCTGGGCGGCACCTCATCCCCTTCCCCAGGGCACGACGCCACCCACGAGCAGGGCCTCCCCACCGGGCCCCACGCCTGATGGCCTCGTGCAGGCCCTGAGACACCGTTCGAAGACGAACGAACGCACGCCTTGGGCCGGTGAGCGCCCCCAAGTGATGAGAGAGAACCACGACGCGGCAACAATGGGCTAGCAGGCTGGGAAGCGCCTGCATACAAGGGGCTGACCCTCGGCCGCTGCCAAGCCGGGGTGTCGTGGGCCACGCGAGATGAGCGAGGACTCACGTGTTGCCGGGGCGGGGGTCCTGCGCGGGAGTCAGAGTTCACCCTCCCACGCGAGACGAGCAGGGGATCACGGGTTGTCCGGGATCTTGCCCGATCGCGGATTTTCTCTCTTCACGTGCTCACCCGGGAGGAAAAGGAAGGGGCCCATGGGGGACAGGGTTTCCCCCCCCCCACGAGACGGCCCGGCCCCAGGAACGCGAAGCCGTACCGACGCAGTGGACGTGGTAACGGCGTCTGCTCACCGGGCGGCCCGATCGGCATGGACAGCACCTCGAAGCCCCTTAAGACGGGGATGGAAGGAACGAGCGCCGTGTGGCCCAGGGGATCCTTGAACGCGACCCCCTACCGTAAAAGGGAGGTGAGCCCTGCCTATCGGGGAAAATCCGCCCCACTCACCGCCTTTCCCCCTGAGGACCGGAGATGTGGTTGTGCATCACGTGGCCGCCCTCGAACCCGGCATGCCGCGGCCTTGCTTCTCCTCGTCCTTGCCGAGCCTCGTGTCGCCCTTCATGGCCTCGTAGCCGGCCACGATGTCCAAAAGCTCCTCCGTGATGGTCATCTGGCGCTGACGGTGGTATGCCACGTGGATCTCCTCGAGGTGCTCCTGGATGTTCTTCTCCGCGTTCTGCATGGATGCGAGCCTGCTCGCGTTCTCGCTCGCGAGCGACTCGGTGAACGCCCGGTAGAGCGACACGAAGAGATACTCCCTGAGCAGGCTGAGAAAGAGACCCTGCCAGTCCTGGGTGAACATCGGCAGGCTCTTGGACTCCCATTTCCGCGAGCGGACCTGCTCGAGCCACTCCTGGTCAACGGGCAGAAGCCTCAGGGTCGCCGGGTGGTAGGTGGCGCCTGACACGTAGTGGTTGTAATAGAGATAGATGTGCTGGATCTGTGCCCCGAAGTGCCACTCCTCGAGGATGAGGACCATTTCCTGGACCATGGGCGTGATGCCGGCGATGGAGCTCGGCGTGGAGAGGTTGTCGTAGATGTCCTGGCCGGATGCGGTCACGAGATCCTTCACGCGTTCACCCACGGTGAGGATGTAGCGGTCCTGGGGCTTGAGGCCCAGCCTGTCCAGCTCGTCCAGGGCATGGGAGGTCACCAGCGCGTTGAACTGGCCGCAGAGGCCTTGGTCGGAACCGAACACCACCGCTCCGGCGCGCGTACAAGGGACCGTACCCGTGAGCATCTCCTCCCTGGGACGTGACTGCAACACCACCTGGAGCCCCATCTCGACGTTCCTGGCGTAATCGGCGAGGGACTCCACCGCCCTCTGGTACTGCCTGATGCTCACGGCGGCCAGGGCCTTCATGGTCTTGACCACCGAGAGGAGGTCCTGGGTGCTCTTGATCCGCCGTTTCAGCGACTCAAGGGTTTGCATCGCCCTGCCCCCCTGCCATGGAGGAGACGGCGGACTTGGCCACGCTGAGCATGAGGTTGAAGTCGTCCATGGTGAGTTTCGACCCCTCGTAGATCTTCGTGCACACGGACTCCAACCGTTTCGTCACCTCGGTGCGCACGAGCATCTCGGCCTTGCCGACATCCTCGACCTTCACATCGTCGAACACCCCGCTCGTGACCGCCATGAGGGCCGCGATCTGCTCCGCCACGGGTATCGGCCTGTACTGGGGCTGCTTGAGGATCTCACGCACCCGCCACCCGCGTTCGAGTCTCCTCTTCGTGTCCTCGTCGAGCCGGGTACCGAACCGTGAAAAGCTCTCGAGCTCCTCGAACTGGGAATACGCGATCCTCAGGTCCCCGGCCACCGCCCGGTAGGCGGGAAGCTGAGCCTTGCCGCCGACGCGGGAGACCGACTTCCCGACGTCTATGGGAGGCAGGATCCCCTTCTGGAAGAGGTTGGGCGACAGGTAGATCTGTCCGTCCGTGATAGAGATGAGGTTGGTGGGGATGTAGGAGGAGATGTCCTGCGCCTCGGTCTCGATGATGGGCAGGGCGGTCAGTGACCCGCCGCCGTAGTGGGCCCTGAGGTGGGTGGACCGCTCGAGCATGCGGGAGTGGATGTAGAAGATGTCACCCGGGAAGGCCTCCCTTCCGGGCGGCCTCCTGAGCAGCAGGGAAAGCTCCCTGTAGGCCCGGGCGTGGCGTGTCAGGTCGTCGTACACCACGAGCACGTCGCGGCCCTTTTCCATGAAGTACTCACCCATGGCCGTGGCCGCGTACGGGGCCACGAACTGGAGCCCGGGGACCTCCTCTCCCGAGGCCACCACCACCACGCTGTAGCCCATGGCCCCGTGTTCCTTGAGTATGGCTATGGATTTCGCCACGTCCGAGCTCTGCTTGCCGATGGCGCAGTAGATGCAGATCACGTTCTTGTCGTGCTGGTTGATGATGGTGTCCAGCGCGATGGTGGTCTTGCCGATCTGCCTGTCACCGAGGATCAGCTCCCTCTGGCCCCTCCCGATGGGTATCAGTGCGTCGATGGCCTTGATGCCTGTCTGGAGAGGCACCGTGACCGGATCTCGGTGCATGATGGGGGGCGCCTCGCGCTCGACCGGGAACCGTGCCGTCGCTCGCACCTCCCCCATGTTGTCGAGCGGCCTGCCCAGGGCGTCCACCACCCTGCCCAGCAGGGCCTCGCCGACCGGCACGTCAAGGACCCTGCCCGTGCGGTGCACGATGTCGCCCGCCCTGATCCTCTCTGTGGGATCCAGCATGATGATGCCCACCTCGTCCGGGTCCACGTTGAACACGAGCCCGTAGAGATTCCCGGGGAAACGAACGAGCTCTTCCGACCGGATGGTGTCGAACCCGCTCAGGCGGGCGATACCCCTTCCCACGAAGGTGACCACCCCCACTTCCTCGGGCCTGAGGCCGGGCTTCGTGCCAGAGACCACCCTGTCGAGCCTCTTGACCGTGTCGTCGAGGCACCTCCTCAGCGTGCCCTCATCGGATCTCTCTTCCATTGCGGCCCCCCTTCACGAGCCTTTCATGGGCGGCGTCCTGTAAGCCGGTGTACTTGCAGGTTCTCTCGTGCCCATCCTCCCGCACGCCCACGTGATATCGTCCGACCCTGTGCCTTCTCACCCTGCAGCCCCCGGAGCCTCACCCGCTCTGGTGCGGCTGCCTCGATCCCTCCTGGGCCGGCGCATCTTCCCCCCCGGCATTCTCGAGGTTCACCTCCGGCAACTCTTCCCTGAGTGCTTCCTTGAACGCCTCCTCGAGGGTCTCGAGGTGCCTCTGCACGCTCCAGGCAAGCCGGTATCCCTGCGAGACGAGCTCGATGCCGGAGATGAGCTCAGGCCTCACCTCGCATCTCAAGGTCACGTCGTGAGACAGAAACGGCCCGAGCGCCGAGAGGATCTTTTCCTGTTGGTCAGGCCTCAGCTCGAAGGCGCTCACGAGGGTGACCTCACTGCGGGAGTCGTCCAGGGATCTCCTGAGGAGTTCCTGGGCCTGTTCATCCATGCCCCTGATCCTGCCCACGAACGTATCCACCACGTGCTCTTCCAGCGCGGCGTCCGCCATGTCGCCCAAGATGCGCCTGATCGTCGAGAAGATGATCTCCCCCGAGGTGAGGCGCAGCCTGTCGTAGAAGGCCTCGCGCTCCCTGGCGAGCGTCTCTTTCCATCGTCTCCTGCTCTCCTGGGCCTCCTCGTTCGCGAGCGCGAGGAGCCTCTCCTTCTCCGCGCCTGCATCCCTGACCGCCTGATTGAGGATCTCCTGCACCCGGGCGTCGAGCTGGCGCTTCTTTTCCTCCATCTCCTGCAGGTGCCTGCCCGCCTCCTGCCTGAGTCGCTCCGCCTCTTCCATGCGCGAGGCGATGCCTGCCTGCCTCGCATCCATGGCCTTCACGATGCGGTCGTAGAGGAAGTACTTCAGCAGCGCCACCAGGATGAGGAAGTTTATGATCTGGGCGGCGAAGACGAACCAGTCGATGTGCATCCATCATCCCCCTTTGGCCATGCCGATGACGTGGTCCCAGAACGGGTTCGCGAAGATCAGGATCATGGAGATGACGAAGCAGTAGATGGCGATGGACTCGATCATGGCGAGGCTCACGAACAGGGTGCGGGTGATGGTGTTCTTCTCGTCCGGCTGCTGCGCGATGGCGCTTACCGCCTGCTTCGCCGCCAGGCTCTCGCCCAACGCCGGACCGATGGAACCGATCGCCATGGTAAGCCCTGCTGTGACGATGGATGCTAGCGCTACAACAGTGAGAATTTCCATGTCATACCTTCCTTTCTCAGTAGAGTGAGGAACGCATATCTCAGGGCCCGCGGCCGTGAGACTCGTGGGCCTGGGTTACCGATGCGATGTACACCATGGCCAGGATGGAGAAGATGTACGCCTGGACCATGCCTATGAGGAGCCCGAGCGCGTGCATGACGATGGGGAAGAAGAGAGGGGTCACGGCAAGGAGGATCGCTATCACCTTGTCGTGGCTCATGATGTTGCCGAACAACCTGATCATGAGTGCCAGGGTCCTCGTGAACTCGCCCATCACGTGGAAGGGGAAGAAGATGAAGGTGGGCTGGAAGTACTCCTTGAAGTACGCCAGGCCGTTCTTGGATATCCCGTAGATGGGCACAGCGAAAAAGACGCACACGGCCAGCGCCGCGGTGGTGGTGAGGGACGAGGTGGGTGCCACGTAGCCGGGCACGATGAGGAGGAGATTGGAAAGACCGATGAACAGGAACAGCGTCCCGATGAAGGCGGTGTAGTGGTCGGGTTCGTCCTGGCTGATCTCCCGGATCTGCTCGCGGATCGAGGACACGACGACCTCGAGGAGGTTCTGCCAGCGGGAAATGGCCGTATCGGCGGTGGCCTTCCTCCCCACGAGAATCGCGACGAGGATGAGGATGGCCATGACGACCCAGGTGTAGAGGAGGGTCGCCGTGATCCTGACGACCCCCCACTGGAGGAGTACCACCTGGTCAGGGCTGATCTGGTTCAGGCTCAGGATTTCCATGCCGAGCCCCTCCCGTGGGCGAACCGTGCCGGTCCTGCGGCGCGCACAAACAACTCACGCGCCACGATGAACCCGACAAGCGCGGCTGCCAGGCGCTCCCACCTGCCGTTCATGACGATGAGCAACCCCGCCACGACGAAACCGATCCTCAGGAAGTAGCCTGCGACGTTCGACAGCGTATATCCCCCGGCATCAGCGATCCTTCGCACCTGGGCCTTGAGGTGCATGCAGAAGAAGACACCGAGGACCGCCCCTGCGACCAACGCGAGGACCATGGACGGGACGCTCGCCTGCACGCTCACGACGGACCCCCTGTACCGTCACTGTCTTCGTCTTTCTCGATCCCGCCCTTTCGCACCCAATACCACGCGTTCAGGCACCCGACCATGACGCCGAGGATGAGCAGCATCAGGGCCCACGAGTACTGCGACGGCCAGCGCTGGTCGATCCAGAGGCCGATCGCGACGCCGATGAGCGTGGGGATGGCGACCGACCAACCCACGACGCCGAACATGCCCAGGCCGAACCAGACCGTCTTGTCCTGCTGCCTGAGGCCCCTTATCCTGCGCTTTTCTTTCTTGACCACCTCGTCGGTGAACTTCTTCATGATATCTTCCCTGCGGAGGTGATCCTTCCTGGGCTGCCTGTCCATCACCCGTACCTCTTGAGTTCCATGAACCGCCTCACGATGCTCGCTTCCAGCCTTGCGGCGGCAGTGCGCGCCGCCTTCTCCTTGTCGTCCAGGTTCCTGAACCGCTCCTGAACGACCGACTTGAGGTGCCCCAGACTCGGGATCTTGATCGCGTTGCGCGTAGCGATGAGCACCTCGTCGCCCTTCTTGACGAGGATGCCCTGGTCGACGGCGAAGTACTCCGGCTGTTCGTCCTGTGCGGACAGGCTCAGGAGCCCCGGCACCAAGGCCGAGACGAAATCGATATGCCTCGGCAGGAGGCAGAACGACCCGTTCGTCCCCTCGGCCACCACCTTGTCCGCCTGCCTGTGGAGGAAGACCTCGGACGGGAGCAGGATCTTACAGTCCATCCTTGTCGACCTCGTCTATCGAACCGATCATGTACAGCATGGATTCCGGCACGTCCGCGAACTCGTCGTTGAGGATGCGCTCGCACCCGTCGAGCGCGTCCTCGAGCGATACCATCTTCCCAGGCAGACCCGTGAACTGCTCGGTGGTGAAGAAGGGCTGGGTGAAGAACCGCTCGAGCCTTCTGGCCCTGTACACGGTCCGCTGGTCCTCGCGCGAGAGCTCGGCTATGCCGAGCATGGCGATGATGTCCTTGAGGTCCTCGTAGATGGTGAGCGTCTTCCTGATCTCCCTCGCTATCGTGTAGTGCCTCTCGCCGACGATGTGGGGCATGAGCATCTTCGACCACGACTGGAGGAGGTCCACGGCCGGGTAGAGGCCCTCGCTCGCCCGCTTCCGCGAGAGCACGATGGACGCCGAGAGGTGGCCGAAGGTGTGAGAGGCCGAAGGGTCGGTGAAGTCGTCCGCAGGGACGTACACAGCCTGGATGGAGGTTATGGCGCCTGCCTTGGTGTTGCAGATCCGCTCCTCGAGCTCGGCCAGCTCGGTCCCGAGGGTCGGCTGGTAGCCGAGCCTCGACGGCAGCTGGCCCATGAGGCCGGAGACCTCCGAGCCGGCCTGGACGAACCTGAAGATGTTGTCCATCATGAGGAGGACGTCCTGGTGCATCTCGTCGCGGAAATACTCGGCCACGGTGAGAGCCGCGTGACCCACCCTGAAGCGGGCGCCCGGGGGCTCGTTCATCTGGCCGAAGACCATGACCGTGTTGTCGAGCACGCCGGCGGATATCATGTCGCGGTATATTTCCTCTCCCTCGCGGCAGCGTTCTCCTATGCCGCAGAAGATGCTCACGCCGTGGTGTTTCTTCACGGTGTTGTTGATCATCTCGGTGATGAGCACGGTCTTGCCGACACCCGCACCGCCGAAGAGACCCGCCTTCCCCCCGCGTTCCAACGGGGCCAGCACGTCGATGGCCTTGATGCCGGTTGTGAAGATCTCCGAGACGGTCGACTGTTCCGTGAGCGGGACCGGCTTCTGGTGGATGGGTTTCGGCGTTCCCTCGATCTCCCCCTTGAGGTCGATGGGCGACCCGAACACGTTGATCACCCTGCCGAGGAGCCCCTTGCCCACAGGGACCTCCAGGAACCTCCCCGTGTCGACGACCTCCGCCCCCCTGCCGAGCCCCTGGGTGGGGGTCAGGGCGATGCCGCGTACCGTGTTGGCGTTCAGGTGGGTGTTGACCTCGATGACGATCCGGTTATCGTCGCCTGTCCTGAGGACGTTGAAGATGTCGGGGAGACGCTGGGGGAACCAAGCGTCCACGACACTCCCCCTCACGGATACCACCGTTCCCCGGTTGACCTGCTCACTCATACGGGCGGGACCTCCTTCAGGTATCAGACTATGATACTCTGGCTGCCCTAGACATCCCCGGTGCAGTGCACAACCGAATGAGCATCTTATTCATTACACATTACGACTATCTCCAGAGCTGTCAAGAGGGAAACAGGCCCCCACCCCAAAATTTCCTCAAAGAATCCGAGGAACTAGCCTCTCACGGCCCCTCGATGTATCGGCCAAACAGGATGTGTTTTCCGATGCCGGATTTCATCTCAAGTAGCTTCGTGCGCCTTGGAAGCGGTCTCGGTAATATCCGCTGGAGAGAGAATCGGCACAAATGGTTTTTCCTCTTCTCGGCGCATGGATGAACCTGCCGTCCCCTATGTAGATACCCACGTGGCTCACCCTGCCGTTTCCCGAGGTGGAGAAGAACACGAGATCGCCTGCCTCGAGCTCTTCCATGTCCACCGGGGTCCCTCCCTCGTACTGCTCCTGTGATGTCCGGGGGACGTCCAGGCCGTTGAGCCTGTAGACCGCCATGACGAGCCCGCTGCAGTCGAGAGGCGCATCCAGGTCCGCGCCCCCCCAGAGGTAGGGTAGACCGACGAACTCCATCGCCGTCTCCACGATATCCGCCCGCAAGGACGGGCCTGCCCCGCTCTTGCCCCGGGCGACGGCGTACTCGCCGGGCTTGACCACGAAGTAGACGTCTATGATACCGGCGTCCTTGAGTCGCCTCGCCTCTTCAGCCGCTGTGGAAAGCGTCGGGTAGTCCCCGAACCGAACCTTGAAGAACCCCGAGGCGTGGTGGAAGTAGAAGGCGTCTATGCCCCTGGATTCGAGCTTGCGGGTGAGCCTGGCGGCGTTCCCCACGTCCCTGAATGCGCCCACCTGGATGGCATACCCCATCTTTTGGGCCGTGATCATCGCGCGCGGCTTGGGGACGCCCCTGGTCTTCAAGGGTGCGACCTCCACCTTGCGCAGGGCGCACCCGGCAACGATCAACGCCAGGGCGGCGACGGTCGCGCACAGGAGGAGACTTCGCGTCCCCGCATGCCCTGCCATCCTTCCCCCTCGTGTCCCTGTCGTTCAAGGGCGATGTTCGTAACGTAGCCCATCCCTGACAACGCCTTTCTCATAACAACACGATCGGCCGGTGTCCACCGTATCCTTGAGGAACCGCTCACCCAGGCATCGGCCCCGTCACCGGGAGATCCCTCCTTGCCGTCAACCACGTACCGACGGTTCCGCACGCCTGCCGGGGACGGCCCTGAGCAGGGCAGCTTACGGCCTCTCTTGATCTGGCCTTCAGAACGATGCATACAGGAGGACGGGTCGACGCTCCACCTGCTAGGGGACGAACCATGAGCCCGGAAACGCCGGATCGCCTGCGTCCCCTGGGCCCATGGAGCCTCTCGGGACGACCCGTGCGCAAGGCAGAGGAACAAGAGGGGAGGTGGCGACACCCTCATGAAGGCCGCCCTCGATGTGTGGTACGACAAGGACACCTTCTGCGCCTGCTGTGTCGTCTTCGAACATTGGGAAGACGCCCGGGCCTCCGAGGTGGTGACCCTTTCCGGGACGGGTGTCGGGCCGTACAGGCCAGGGAGATTCTTCGAGCGGGAACTGCCGTGCCTCTTGGCGGTGCTGGAAAGAGCATCGATACCGTTCGACGCCGTCGTCATCGACGGCTACGTGGACCTGGACGGTTCACGGGGAAAGGGGCTCGGCAGGCATCTCTACGAGGCCCTCGGGGGCAGGTCGATCGTCGTTGGCGTTGCGAAGAGCCCGCTCTCTTTCGCCTGCAGGTTCGTACCCATCTTCCGCGGCTCGAGCAAGAGGCCGGTCTACGTCTCGGGGGCCGGCTGCCCGGAAGACCTCGCCGCGGCCTGGGTCTCGCGCATGCACGGACCGTACAGGATCCCCACCCTGCTTGCACTGGCCCACAGATCCGCCGTGTCCTGCGGGAGGCGCCGGCCATGACCCGCATCGAACCCCGGTGCCCTGATACCCGGGTTGCAAGATCAGCCTGGCACCCGGGATACCCTGGACGCCTTGCGCCGGTGAAACCTGCAGGCAGGCTCCGTGACCCGTTGACGCCCCCTCGACCCCGGTGCCCGATCTCCACACATAGGCTCATGCTCCATACCGGGGGGTGGTTCGATGGCATCCCCCGCCCTGCCCGCCGGCCCCACTCGGGGGGCATCCCCGATGCATGCCGGGTCGGAAAGGCATCCCTGGCCGACGATCGCGGGCTCCAGACCTGACGCCCAGGGATGCCATCTCGCACCCCAGGGCCTGAGGATGCATACCCGCGTGGGCCCAAAAAACGGCAAGGCACGAAGACGGCCATGCACCGTGGGCCGCCGCTGCACCGCTACGAAAACCGGCTATGGGGTTCCCAGGTAATCCCTTTGAGCTCACCGAGAACGACTTCGCGGACCATGCCCGGCCGGGGGCGGTGAGAGATCCTCCCTTCTCTGCCGGCCTCGTGGGGGAATGCTCACGCCTGATGATCCACGGGGTGAGGCCCACAGGGAAATGCCCGCCGGGAAAAGGCACGATTGACGAGCAGAGGTGGTGCCATTACTATGATCACCGAGAGCAGACCGCACCGAGGTGGGAGGTTCTGCCGGAAGGGCGAGCCCAAGGGGAGAGGCCCTGACGGGCGGCACACGGGACAGAACCGGGCTGAGACCGTTGTGCTCGTAGGCGGGCGGTTCGGGACCGGGAGCTCGTCCGTGGGGAGGCCTCTTTCCGGTCGGGCTCAAGGGGCGCGGACACCCCACCTTCGTCTCCTTGCCCTAAACCCGGTGCATGGGCTGCGTGGTACGCATGTGAGGGGTGTTCCCCTTGTATGAACGAGTGCATGAAGGAAAGGAGGCGATCATGGCCCAGGACACGAGGAACCAGCGAAGGAAGAAGGTCATCGAGGTGCTCAACAGGGCACGATCCATGGAACTGCATGCCATAAGCCAGTACATGAACCAGCACTACAACCTCGACGATATGGACTATGGCGACCTCGCCGCCAAGGTGAAGCTCATAGCGATCGACGAGATGCGCCACGCCGAGATGTTCGCCGAGAGGATCAAGGAACTCGGGGGTGAACCCACGACAGAGCCGGCCGCCAAGGTGGAGCGGGGCCAGAAGGTGGAGGCGATCTTCCCCTTCGACGCCGGTCTCGAGGACGACACCATCGACGTGTACAACACCTTCATCCAGGTGTGCAGGGAGAGCGGCGACAGTATCAGCATGAAGCTGTTCGAGACCGTCATCGCCGAGGAGCAGGTCCATTTCAACTACTTCGACAACGTCACGGAGCACATCAAGAGCCTCGGCGCGGCATACCTGTCCCAGATTGCCGGGACCCCGGCGGAAACGGGAGGGTTCACCAAGGGCTTCGTCACCCAGCAGGGCGCCTGACAGCGGCCCTTCGCCCGTCATGGGCCCCCGGCCGGCCCCTCGAGGGTGCTGGCCGCCGCCCTGTTTTGGCGTCGATTATGGCGCGCTCCGAAGCGGCCCCTTGAGGGTGCGGCCCGCCGCGAGGTTCGGGGATACCCGGCGCCGATGACCGGGCATACATGCACTGCGGACACGAGCTGTGGCCGTACCGAGGGAGACCGCCTGCGCCTCGCCCCTCCGATGGGGCTGAACGGGATCTCCCCGGCACCTTGACCCCCTCGCTCGAGACAGGGGCCCCGATATGCGAAGCTCCCCCTAGGGGCCCTTGCCTGCGTTCTTCTTGGCTCGAGATGGGAGAGGAGATATGCGAAGGCCCCGGGTGATACACCCGGGGCCTTCCTGGCTTGATTTGGGGATGCGCCTACTGGAGCGCCTCTGCAACGACCTCCGCTATGTCCTTCACCATCACCTTGTCCGCGTTCTTGTCCTTGAGACCGTCGTCGAACATGGTCATGCAGTAGGGACAGGTCACACAGATCGTGTCCGGGTTCTTCGTCAGGGCCTCGCCAACGCGTTCCAGATTGATGCGGGTGCCGAGGTGCTCTTCCTTCCACATCCTGCCGCCGCCTGCGCCGCAGCAGAACGACTCTGCCCTGTTGCGATCCATCTCGATGGGGGCCTTGCCGGTCGCCTGGCTGATCACCGAGCGGGGAGACTCGTAGATGTCGTTGTGGCGGCCGAGGTAACAGGAGTCGTGGAAGACCACCCTGCCTGCATCCACCTTCTTCTTGAGCTTGAGCCGTCCCTGCTTGATCAGGCTGTCGATGAGGTCCGCGTGGTGGACGACCTCGCCCTCGAAGCCGTACTGCCGGTAATCGTTGGCGAGGGTGGAGAAGCAGTGGGGGCAGAGCGTGATGATCTTCTTCACGCCCTTTTCCTTGAAGAGCTTCACGTTCTCCCTCGCCATCCTGTCGAAGACGAACTCGTTGCCGAGCCTCCTGAGGGAATCGCCGCAGCAGAGCTCCTCCTTGCCGAGGATGCCGTAGGAGACGCCGGCCGCGTCCAAGATGTGGGCGAGCGCCACGGTGACCTGCTTGTTGCGGGAGTCGAAGGCGCCCGCGCACCCCACGTAGAGGAGGTACTCGCAGGAGGCGTCGAAAGGCTTCACGTTGAGCTGGGAGCACCACTTGGTGCGCTCGGTGGGTGCTATGCCCCAGGGGTTGCTCCGTTGCTCCATGTTCTCGAAGAGGTTGAGGAGCTCCTCGGGGAACGTGGCCTTCATCTCCACGAGATAGCGCCTGAGCTGCAGGATCTTCGGCATCTGCTCGATGAAGACCGGGCACACCTCCATGCATGCGCCGCAGGTCGTGCAGGACCAGATCTCGTCCTCGGTTATCGACCCCTCGCCGTTGTTGCCTATGAGCGGGAGGGTCGGCTTCCCGCCTTCCTTAATGATCGGCCCGTTGGCGAGCAGGTTGACCTTGAGGTCGTGGATCACCTTCCGGGGATTGAGCGGCTTGCCCGTGTTCGAGGCCGGGCACACCATCTGGCAGCGGCCGCACTCCGTGCAGGAGTACGAGTCGAACAGGTCCTTCCACGTGTACTGGTCCACGGTCTCCACGCCGAACTTGGCGCCCTTGACGAAGGTCTCGGTCGGCAGCGTGTTCGCCTTGCCGAACCTCCTGAAGTAACAGTTCGGGATGGAGGACAGGATGTGCATGTGCTTGCTGTACGGCAGGTAGTTCAGGAACACGAGGAACACGATGGCGTGCAGCCACCACCAGAAGTTTATGAAGGAGTGCGCCGATTCCAGATCGATCCCCGCGTAGAAGGTCCGGCCGACCCACGCGGAGATGGGCATGAGGGCCGAGATCTCCCCCACGGCCAGTTCCACGCCGTGGAGGTTGAAGTAGGCGATCATGAGCAGGGCGATCATGGAGAGGATCACGTACGCGTCCAGCGTGATGGCCTCGGGGTACGGGGGGGCCACCACCCTCCTGACGCCCGCCACGATCACGCACACCAGCGCGAAGAGGCTGAAGAGATCGAAGAGGAAGTATATCGGGTTGTGGATGAAGGCCGGCAGGAGCATGAAAGACAGGGAGTGGTGAAGACCCTTGAGCACGAACTCTATGTTGGCGAGCAGGAGCACCATGAAGGACCAGAACAGGACGAAATGGTTGATGCCGAAGGGCTTCTGCAAGACCCTCTTCTGGCAGAACGCGTAGAGGAAGGTGTCCCGTATCCTGGCGGGGAAATTGTCGAAGCGGTCTTCGGGCTTGCCGATGGTGACGAGGCTGAAGCGGCGCACGCAGCTCCAGATGAACAACAAGACCGCTGCCACAAACACGATGGCGAAAATCTTCGAGTTCGGTGTCATGAACGTATCCTCTTTCGTAGTATCCTGATCAGCAGACCTTCGGCGTCCCCCGGGTGGCCTTCGCCTTCCTGATGTACTCAGTTATCGCCGGGACGACCTGGAAGAGGTCGCCGACGATCCCGTAGGTGGCCACCTCGAAAATGGGCGCCTCCTTGTCGCGGTTGATGGCGATGATGAGATCTGAGTCCTGCATCCCGACGAGGTGCTGTATGGCGCCGGATATGCCGCAGGCGATGTAGATCTTGGGCCTCACCGTCTTCCCGGTCTGGCCGACCTGTCTCTCAACGGGCATCCAGCCCGCGTCCACCGCGCTCCTGGAGCACGCCACCACACCTCCGAGCTCGTCGGCGAGCTCCTGGAGGATCCTGAAGTTCTCCTTCGCCATCATGCCCCTGCCGCCCGACACGATGAACTCCGCGCCGGATATGTCGATGCTGTCCTTGTGCGATGCGTCGGTGATCACCTCGAGGACCTTGGTGAGGATATCCTCTTCCTTCATGCTGATGGTCTCGCGCACGATGGTCCCCTCGGCCCCCTCTTTCCTGGCCGGCATGGGCATGACGTGCGGGCGCACCGAGGCCATCTGCGGCCTCCTCTGCTCGCAGAAGATGGTCGCCATGATGTTCCCGCCGAAAGCGGGTCGCGTTTGGAGAAGCTGTCTCTTCTCGTCGATGCCGAGGCCGGTGCAGTCGGCGGTGAGCCCTGTCTGCAGCCTCGTGGCCACGGCGCCGGCAAGGTCCCTGCCGAGGCCGGTCGCACCCATGAGCACCACTTCTGGCTTGTACTTCTCCACCAGTGAGCAGAACCCTTCCACGTAGGGCGCGGTCCGGTAGTGGTGAAGGATGGGGTCGTCGATGAGGTATGCCTTGGTGGCGCCGTAGGCGAACGCCTCGTGGCACAGCTTTTCGACGTTGTGGCCGAGGACCACCGCGCAGAGTTCCACCTGCAGCGCCGACGCGAGCTGGGCGCCCACGCCCAGGAGCTCCCAGGAAACCTTGGCCGGGATGCAGTCGGTCTGTTCCACGAAGACCCACACGCCCCGATACTGGTCGAGGTACTTCCTGAGCTTCGCCTCTTCCGAGTCTTCCTCTTCCTCGGCCCCTGCGGCGCCCTTCTCGGCGGCGAGCTGCTTGAGGATCTCGAGTTCCTCGGGGGTGAAGTACATCTCGAGGGCCTGCGCCGGACAGACCTTGATGCACTTCTGGCAGCCGATGCACTTTGCCTGGTCGATGATCGGCTCGCCCTTCTCGTTCATCTCGATCGCCTCGACGGGGCAGGAGCTCTGGCACCGGGCCCCGCAGGCGATACACTTGTTGGGAATGAGAGACGCCCTACCTCGCGGCTTCTTGACCTTCTTCGGCTTGTCCATATCCTGTCGTCCTGTCTCTTTGTGTCTTTATGTTCCGGCCTTCACACCGAGTGCTACAGCGCCAGGAGCTCTTTCTGGACGAGCTTCTCGACCAGGAGCTTCGCTGTGCCCTCGGGATCCTTCATCCCGTCGCCTATGATCTCGCCCTGCTCGCGCTCGGGCGAAAAGATCTTGCGCACGGCGGTGGGAGACCCCTTGAGCCCGATCTTGTTCACGTCGAGGTTCATGACCTTGTTGTCCCAGAGCTGAACCGGAAGGTCCTGGGCCTCGAGGCGCATGGGGACGCTGGGGTACCTGGGCTTGTTGATCTCCCTGACGACCGTGAGGAGCGCGGGCAGCTTCGACTGCACGATCTCGTGACGCGCCTCGAGCTTCCTGCTGACCACGATGGTCTTGGCAGCGAGGTCGAGATCCACGATGCGGTCCACCAGGGTCAAGGGAACGAGATTCAACCTCATGGCGATGCCGGGGCCCACCTGGGCGGTGTCCCCGTCGATCGTCTGCTTCCCGCAGATCACGAGCGCGAGCTCGTCCTTCTCGGCGAGCCTCTTGACCGCCTCCGCAAGGACCATGCTCGTGGCGAGCGTGTCGGCGCCGCCGAAGGCCCTGTCGGAAAGGAGGACCACCTCGTCCGCCCCCAGGGACAGCGCCTTCCTGAGCGTCATCTCTGCGTTCGGGGGCCCCATGGACACGGCCGCCACCCTCACCCCGAACCTGTCCTTGAGCCTGAGGGCCTCCTCGAGGGCATGGGTGTCGAAGGGGTTCATGATGAAGGGGATCCCCTCGCGGACCAGGGTGTTGGTGACCGGATCGATCTTGACCTGCGTGGTGTCTGGCACCTGCTTGATACATGCGACTACGAGCATTGGCTACCTTCCTTCATGGTTCATCCCGGGACGGGATGTTGTTGTACACGTTCCGTTCTCCATGGACAGGATCCACTCCCTCGCAGTACCGACGGCCGTGTTGCAAAAACGTGTCCCACCGAACGAATCAGCGACCGGCCATGAGTGAACCATCATTCATCACCGGGTGAACATACATGATGGTCTCGATTTCTGTCAACACCATTTTCATGCAGCGTGCACCCGTGGACGTTGAGGCGAGCGTTTATAGGTAACTATCGTAGAGATTTCCGTTCAGGGACACGAGACCCCCGCCTGGCGTCTCCCGGGTCCAGGTCCGTCAGATCTCCCGCTCGGGCGCTCATGGGGCACCGGGCATGCCCTCTCCCGAACCGGAAGAGCTCAAACCCTTTTCCACGCAGGCCCTCACCCGTACCCGTAACCGGCAAGGCCGCATCATCCCCATCGCCGCTTCCCGAGGCTACGCGCTTCATCGCCATCCAAGGCTCCTCCCATAACCTCTCCCCCCTCGCCTCGACCCTGACCCGTCCGGGCCACGAAGTCGGACGCCTTCAGCGCGGGCAGGTTTTCCCCCGCCAGGGGGTATCGTCTCTTGCATCGCCAAGGTGTATATGAGAGAGGCGGCCGGGCCGTGCGGGAGACGTGCACGCCGCAGGGCGGCCTCGTCGGCCGTCATGTCACGGGTCTCCCTGCGTGCCAGCCGTTGCTTGTCCCTGCCGTGGCGGCCGGGGATACGACCCCGCCCTTCCGTGACAGGCGGGCCTGTCCCCGGAGTGGAGCGGACAGGCGCGGCACCCGGCCGACGCACCAGGGTGTCTCGAGGAGGTCACGATCATGAGAACAAGGGGATGTTCCCACAGGAGGCTCCTCCTCGTGAGGGGGGGAAGCATAGCCTCCGGCGTCGGAGTCGGGAAGGGATACACGGACCACCTCGAAGCGCTGTGCAGGGCGAAGGGCGTGGAGTTCGTGAACGTCTCGAGGCCGGGCGAGACGTCCTTCGACGGCGTCTGGACCTTCGACGAGGACATAGCGCCGTGGAGACCAGACATCCTCGTCATCCACTTCGGCATCGACGACGCCTTCCACCCCGTCTACCGATCGGAGTTCAAGGAAAACCTCGTCCGCATGGTGGGCTCGGCGCGTTCCCACGGCGACCCGGTCATCGTCATGCCCACGTCCCACACCTTCGAGGACGTCCACGAGATGGACGCGGTGGACATCTACTACCGAACCATCCGCGAGGTCTGCATGGACCTGGGATGCACCATGGTGGCCGTCCACACCATCTGGGCGGGCTCCTGCAGGGAACGGGGGATCACCACCAGGGACCTCGTACTGTCAGACGCGAGGCTCCCCAACGAGGATGGGCATCTCGTCATCGCAGAGGCCATGAGGCCGGCGATCGAGAGGGCGATCGAGAGGGTAAAGGCTGCAGGGGCCCAAAAGCGGTGTCCCCGGGACCAGGGTGAAGGATAGGCGAAGGATGGGCGAAGCGCATCCCGAAGGAACAGGCAAGCGTTAAACCGCGGCGATGCGGTAGAGGGCCGAAGACGGGATACGGCCCTTATGCTTCCTGCAGAGGGATCGGGGCCTGGGTCCCCGCATGCGGACCGGGAAGCACGGGATACACGCGCGGCATCCCCCATGGACGGCAGCCCGTTCCTTTCCTCGAGACCGGGAAGGAACAAGGCGGCTGACCGGGAAAGACCCGACCGGTCGGGCTCGAGCGGTCTCCGGGAAACGTGCACCCCCGCGACGCCAGGGCGGGAAACCCTGGCCGGGCGGCCCGCCCTCGCAGCCGGAAGAGGGTCGGGGGAAGTCTCCGGCCGCTCAGCCGATGCCAGTCCCGAGCGGTTTCCGCCATCGCGAGGCGATGCGCGCCATGGCGAGCATGCCCCCTCTTTCACCGATCTGACGGCAGGGGCGAAGAGACCCCCCAGGCTCAGGTACCGCCCCAGGACGCCCCGAGACCCGCGCCTTAGGAGCCTCGCCAGGCATGGCGGTCTCTCTGGGTCTCTCGACAGTCTCGGCGGGTCGGGAAAGGGTCTTCCCCGGCGACACCGCGACCGCGCCTGCCCGGCAACCAAGCTCAGGCCCGCCCGGTCCGCGAGAAGGGATACTCGGGGTCGAAGTTGGCGACGATGACGCTCCTGGTCCTGTCGACCAGTTCCTGCAGGTTCTCCCTGGAGTAACCGGTCGTGTCGATGGGATCCGCGACCACCACCTCGATGGGGCCTGGGGTGAAAACGAGGCTCTTCTTGGGCAGCACCCTCCTGCTGCCGTTCACGGTGACGGGCAGGATGGGCAGGCCCTTCTCCAGCGCCACGAGGAACCCTCCCTTCTTGAAGGGGGCGATGCTCCCGTCCTCGGACCTGGTCCCCTCGGCGAAGAAGAGCACACTCACGCCCTCCGGCAGTCGCGCCATCGACTCCCTGATGCTCCTCATGGCCCGCTCGTGGTCCCCCCGGTCGATGAAGACGTTGCGTGAGGCCTCCAGCGCGTAGCCGAAGAGCGGGACCTTGCGCAGTTCCTTCTTGATGATCCACCGGTACTGGATGCGAAGTGTCGTGACGAGGGCCAGGATATCGAACTCGGACTGGTGGTTGCTGACGATCACGTACGACCTGCCGGGCACGATCTTCTCCCTGCCCCTGATGACAGGCCTCACGTTCGTGACCGCGAGCATCACGTACGCCCATATCTTCGAGAGGTTGAAGGCGAGGTTTCCCGTCGAGCTCAAGAGTGCGGCGAGGGTCACGGGGAGAAACAGCACGAGGGTCGCGATCGCCGCCCACAAGGATATCCATGCAACCTTCGCCGAGTCGATCAAGGATCGACGAGTTGATCCCATGGGGCCGATTATATCAACCGGGATCACGACTTCAACAGAAACTTCAAGACGGTGAGGATCATGTAGAAGGAGAAAGGCCCGACCAGCCATGAACGGGCCGTGCACCTCCCGAGGGAGGGGGTCAGCCCGGTGCGGCCCGTGAGGCCGCATCGATGGTCGACCGGAGGCGCGCCTCGCCGGCGGGTTCCCCTCCCCCTGCATGCCGCCTAGCGCCTCCCGCCGATCCCCCTGTGCGTTCACGCCGTGGGGCGGCCCCGGGCTTCTTCAAGGACGGCCGTGCCTCATGCCCGGGCATCCACCAAGGGGCTCGTCTCCCGTCGTCCCTCGAGGCCTTCGACCGCCGTCTGCGGCCTGGCTAAACCACGGGGAACGTGTTACCATGCACACCGGCGGTATGCGACCACAGCCCGGCATAGGGAGGTGTCCATGACGACTGCGGGGCTCTACGCTGGAAAGAACGTGTTCATTTCCGGGGGCTCGAGCGGCATCGGGCTCGCCTGTGCAAAGGAGTTCGCGCGCCTGGGTTCGAACGTCTTCATCTTCGCGAGGAGGCGGGAGGCGCTCGAGGAGGCCGCTCTATCGATCGAACCCCACAGGGCGGACCCGTCGCAGCGGATAGGGTTCACGAGCGTGGATGTCACCGATACGGAGAAGGTCGCAGACAAACTCAGGGAATCCGTGGCATCCTTCGGGCCTCCGCACGTGGTCATCACGTGCGCCGGCATCGCGTACCCGGACTACTTCGAGCGCATCAGCGCATCCGACTTCGAACTGACCCTGAGGACGAACCTCGCGGGGACCTGGAACGTCCTGAGCGTGCTCGTCCCCCTCATGCACGCCAAGGGTGGGCACGTGGTCACGGTGTCGTCCATAGCGGGCTTCCTGGGGGTGTTCGGCTACACAGCCTACAGCGCGAGCAAGTTCGGGGTGATCGGCCTTTCCGAGGCGCTTCGCGCGGAGCTGAAGCCGAAGGGTATCCGGGTCTCGGTCCTGTGCCCTCCCGACACGGACACCCCGGGCCTGGCGTTCGAGAACAGGACCAAGCCGCCAGAGACCAGGGCGCTCGGCAAGAGCGCCGGCCTCATGAGCCCCGATGCGGTCGCCAAGGCCCTGGTATCAGGCATGGCGAGGGGGAAGTTCCTCATAACGCCTGGCATGGAGGGCAAGCTGATCCTCGCAGCCAAGAGGCTCGCGCCGTCCGTGGTCATGGCCCTCATGGACGCGATCGTCAGGCTCTCGAGACACGGGTGACCGACCTTTCGGCGACCCCTGGCGGGCGCTCGTGACCGCCTTGGTTCGTCTCATGACCGCATCACGAATGCAGCCCTTGGGGTCGACCGCCGGCGTTTCCTCCCGCCCCCACACCCCGATGCTCCTGGGCGGGCCATCGGCAAAGAGACACATCAAGGGTTGCGCCCCGAAGGCCGATCGAGAGGTTTCACCCCTTCGGTGCGGCCGAGGCTAGGAAAGGCCTGCGACCTCCGCAAAGTTCCCCCCGAGGATCCTCTCCCTGACGGTCTTGTCCGGGAACAGGCGCTCGATCCTGCGCTTGATGAACCCGTAGTCGTACACGCCGTCGGGCCCGTGGAAACCGTAAGGGCCGTCGGTCCCGAACAGGATCCTCCCGGGGCCCAGAAACTCCGCGGCCTGAAACGTCGCGCGCCTGCTCGTGTAACTCGTCTGCGAGACGTCGAGATACACATTGGGCCTGTCCTTGATCCTCTCCCACGTCTGCCGGTACTCGGGGAAACCGGCGTGTGCGAGGATCAGCTTGAGGTTCGGCACCCGAGCGAGGAGGGCCTCGAAGTCGCCCTCCTCGCCGAAACCGGCATGGATCAGGAGGGGTTTGCCTGCATCGGCAAGGCGCCTCGCCACGGCCTCGAGCTCCACCGGCCTGAAGTGGTGCCAGAACGGGTGGGCCTTGACACCCACGAACCCGGGACGATCCTTGCATCGTTCGTACTCCGCGACCGGGTCCCTCGAACCCCTGGGATTCACGAACACCCACCCGAGGAACCTCCCCGGGTACCGCTCGACCGTCTCGAACACCTTGTCGTTGTCGGGATCAGGGTCGATGGGGTAGGGCCTTCCGAGGATCTTGACCTCGCCCTTGTCGGTGAAGTCCGAGACGAGCCTGCGCGCGATAGGCCTCGTCACCGGGCTCTCGAGCAGGCGCTGCAGCACCGCGATGAGAAAGGGCGGCGGTTCCTTGAACGGACTCACCATGCTCCCCATGAGCGCCGCCTTGTGTATGCCGCGTGCGTCCATCTCCCTGACGAGCCTCTCCGCAGAGAACACCCTCTCCTCCAGATGGTAGTGACAATCGATGACCATGCATCCCCCCGCTGGGCCTCGTGTACCGGCGCCGGGGCCGCTCGAGCCGGGCGCCGGCCGGCCGTGTGATGTATCGCCTCAAGAAAAGTAGCTGCCGCCCGGGGGAATGCAAGGGCTGCTTGCCCTTTACACGGCGAGCCCGCTCGAGTATGCAGCGTGCATGTACCGGCGGAGATCGACAGACGGCATCGTGGGCATGTTCGCAGACATCGCAGGGCGATACGACCTCATGAACACCCTCATGAGCTTCGGGATGGACAAGAGGTGGAGGAAACGCGTGGTCAGGCTCGCGAGGCTCTTCCCCGGGGCGGCCATGCTGGACGTGGGGGCGGGCACGGGCAGGATCACCCTCGAGGCCGCACGATCGTGCCCAGGGGCGCGGATCGTGGCCCTGGACATCACGCCGGAGATGATGGCCATAGGCAGGCGCATAACGCCCCCTTGGGTCTCCTGGGATCTCGGGGGCGCGCTCAGGTTGCCGTTTCCAGACCGGTCTTTCGACGCCGTCACCTCAGGGTTCATGGTCCGCAACGTCCCGGACGCCTCCCTGTCGTTCTCTGAACAACTCCGGGTGCTCAAGCCCGGCGGCACTGTCGTGTGCCTGGATGCAGGGCCGCTCGGGCAGGGAATGTTAGAACCCCTGGCCAGGTTCCACCTGGAGCGGATCATCCCGTGGCTCGGCGCAGTCGTCACCGGGCACGCACAGGCCTACCGCTACCTCCCCGACTCGACGAAGGCGTTCATGGACGCCGAGCGCACGGCGTCGCTCATGAGAGAGACGGGTTTCGTCGAGGTAGGATTCGAGCGGTACATGCTGGGCGCGATCTTCATCGTCCATGGGAGGAGGCCCTTGTCTTGAGCCTAGTGCCCGATTCGTGTATAGAACGGGCGATGTCTAGAGTACGCCGTTGAAGATGCCAGGGTGAACCACATGCCAGCGAACCTCCCGCCGACCTATCTCGAGGCCGAAAAGAGATACCGAGAGGCCAAGACCCCCGAGGAAAAGGTCGAGGCCCTCGAGGAGATGCTCGCCCTCATCCCCAAGCACAAGGGTACCGACAAGATGCAGGCGGACATCAAGCGCCGCATCAGCAAGCACAAGGAGGAAGCGCAGAAGAAGAAGGGCGGGGTCAAGCAGAAGAACGTCTATGCCATAGACAAGGAGGGGGCGGCCCAGGTGGTCTTGCTGGGGGGGCCCAACACGGGGAAATCCTCTCTCGTCGCGGCCCTGACGAACGCCGAACCGGAGATAGCGCCCTTCCCGCACACCACCCACAAGCCTACACCGGGCATGGCGCCCTACGAGAACATCCAGTTCCAGCTCATCGACACACCGCCCGTGACCCTGGAGTACGCGGACCCCCTCATGATGGACCTCGTGAGGAGGGCGGACATCGTCACCATGGTCCTCGACATCACGACAGACCCCCTGGGCCAGTACGAGGACCTCCTCGCGATCATGGCCGACCACAGGATACTGCCCCTGGGTTCCTGCGTGCCCGAAGGCATGAGGAAGCCCGTGACGTTCAAGAAGGTCCTGGTCGCGGTCAACAAGGTGGACTGCCCGGGCAGGCAGGAGGACTTCGACACCTTCCTCGAGCTCACGCAGACAAGCCTGCCCGTCGTGGCCGTCTCCGTCCTCAACTCCACGGGTCTCGACGCATTCCTCAAGAAGATCTACGATCTCGCAGGGATCATCCGTGTCTACTCCAAGACCCCGGGCAGGGAACCGGACCTCGAGGAACCGTTCGTCGTCAGGGCAGGGTCCACCCTGGAGGAGCTCGCGGGCAGGATCCACAAGGACTTCGTGGAAAAGCTCAAGTATGCACGCATCTGGGGCGGCACGGTCCACGACGGGATGATGGTCCAGAGGGACTACGTCCTCCAGGACGGGGATATCGTCGAGATCCACATCTAGACCCCGTCACGGCCGGAGCCATCGGTTTCGGGACGCCGTGCACCTGCCCGACGGGACACACCCCGGCAGGACGGGGGACAAGCGACCGGCGCGCTCGATCACGACGCTTACCGGGATGCGTGGCAGACCGCGATCCCGGCCGTGACCCCCACGGGCAGTCGAAGACCGACCCACGTCCCTCGCTTCACCTCTTTTTCACTTGCCTTTCATGGAGCGCTTGTCTAAGAAGACTACGCCCTTGTGAGGGGCGTCGACGCATGACGGCCGTCGGTCCGCTGGTATGCCCGGGGTCTTGCGAGGGGCCATGCCAGGGGGGATGTCCAGAATGCCTGGTGCAATTTCATGTCGAGAGGTCATGAACATGACGAGCTTTGTCGTAACGGGATGCATCCTGATATGCCTGTCCCTCCTCATACGGAAGGCGGCCTGAGCCGGCCCAACGACCCATGACGATCGAGATCGAGGCGACGCTTGCCGTCTGCTGCCAAGACCCGGACGGCGTGCTGGAGGCGGTCTACGCCTTGACCGCCCTGGGGCCCTATCGGCTCGAGCCCTCCGGGGTGTCTGTTCTCGAGGACACGTACTATGACACCCCGGAAGGGTTGCTCGCGCGTACGGCCTGCGCCCTGAGGACGAGGCGGGAGCGCGGAAACACCCTGGTGTGCGTGAAGAAGAAGGAGCGCACGACCATGGGTCTTCTCGCCGAGAGGGAGGAGACGGAGACGCCCTGGTGTGATCGCCGCTTCGATGCGGTCGCACGGCTCCTCTCGGAGATCTGCCCGAGCCGACCCCTTGAAGAGGGCCTCTTCGATCCCACGGACCCTGAGGCAACCCTCGCGAGGCTCGGGTATTTCCCGGTCCAGAGCCGCCAGACAGTGAGGCGGGTGCTCGTCGCCAGGCATAGGGACGCACCACCCGGGGAAATGACCGCCAAGGTCTGTCTCGACAGGGTCACCTACCGCATCATGGGCAGGAACCTCGTCCACCGCGAGATCGAGGTGGAAGCCGGAGGCGGTACGGATGCCGCTCATGCAGCCGCGATCGCTGGCCTCCTGAGGAAACGCTTGGGCGGTGTCCTGTTCCCATGGCCTCACAACAAGCTCCTCACGGGGTTCGCCATCTCGGAACTCGCATCGTGCGGTCTCCTCCGTCCCGAGACCTTCGAGAGGGGCCTTTCCAGGGGGGATTACAAGCTGATCTCCAGGCGCCTTGCCGCTTCGCCCCGAACCTGACCCGGCCCGGTGGGGGACGAGCGCGCCCACATGGACGCACCCCAAGGGGACATGCTCAAGCGCATCGAAGGGACTCGGTGTCCAGGGGTCCTGACCACACAGGCTTGCCGGCTTGACATTCCTGACACCCCTGGCTATAGGTGCAGGGGGCTGCGTGGGACCGCGTCTCTGGGCACGCACGCAGGCCGAGATGACAGATGCTCCGTACGGGGAGGTTATTCGAGATGACCACAAGAAGGCACCTGATGTTGCTCGCCCTCGTCCTCATCCTCGCATCCTGCACCTCCAGGACCGGGGGAGACATCTCCACGAAGGGGAACATCGTGGAGATCAAGGCCAAGGACCTCAGGGTCAAGGCCCTCAAGGGTGCGACTGAAGAAGGGGTGTACGTGTTGATGTCCGCGCATGCAGTCGAGCACCCCCCGGCCCTGTCCTACCTGGACGGCAAGCTCACCGTCCTGCCCAAGGAAGACTACGAGCTCCTCGGGAAGTTGCGCGCGAACCCGGACCCCGAGAACAGGAACAAGATCCGCGAGCTCCGCAAGAAGGTGCGCCGCCTTGCCGTGATCGCCGAGGACGCGCAGACGCAGAAGAAGATACAGGAGCTCATCCAGAAGGCGAAACGCCAAGAATACCCGGTCGTCGCCATCACCATGACAGAGATCCTGGTCATGGAGCTCAAGTACCAGGGCAAGCCCATCTACATGAAGGGCGAGGCGGCGAAGAACCACCTGGTGAGCAAGATCAAGGTACTCTAGGCCTCACCCGTCACGGCCTCGAGGCCCCCGGCCTCCCCCTGTCGCGGCATGACGGCGCAAGCCCCGACGCCGGGAAGCTGTCCATGAGGACGGTCGGATCTCGATGGACGGGCCGGGTACCGGGCCCGGAGACCGTGAACGAGCTCCTTGCAGTGTAATCCCCGAGTTCCGGCGGGGAGAGTGGGTGCCCGCACCGCCGGCCGGAGACCGTGAACGAGCTCCTTGCAGTGAAATCCCCTTGAAGAAAGTGGGCAGCCCTTCGGGCGGGGTGCGTCGTCATCGTGGGTGGGCGCCGGAGGGCAGGGACGATCGACCATGGCCTTTGCACGCCGCCGGCCGACAGAGGCGAGCCACTGCCCTGTGGGGGTGTGCGGTCCGTCACCGCCGCGGCACTCTCGAGCACGTCCGGGAAGAGACCGCGCGCCACACTCTCAGATCAGCGGTCCCTCGTCAACGACCCGCACACCCTGCCCGCCGCCTCGAAGGCCTCTCCCAGGGACGACCTCATGGCGTCCAGCCGCTCCGAGATGAGCATGAAGAGGATGTCGAGACGCTTGATCGGGTCGAGCGTAGTGGCGAGCAGCGCATCGATCTCTTCCTGGAGGGCCCTGAGTTCGGGGTGCTCGCTCAAGAACCGGTCCCTCTGGGCGACGAGGGCGTCTATCTCGTGCCCCTCGTGACGCTGGGATGCTATGCGAAGCAGTCTCTCGTTGTCGAAGATCATGTCATTCGGCCCCCTTACCCTTCATGAACCGCAGGGAAAACAGAGCAAAGGACGTGCCACTCGATATCATCAAGGATTTCGCATGAATAGGAACACCACGTCCTTTCCGGACCTTGGGTGTATGGTCTTCCCGTTCCACCATTGTCCCTTTTTTCTTCACATCCTTGAGCCACGGCCCGACTGGTTGTATGATGTTCGTACGCCCTGGAGGGACGATGGGACGCGAACCGAGGAACTCAAACGGGGCTTTTTTCGTGTCTCGA
>ERZ795045.516-NODE-516-length-49490-cov-5.810782_pt1 | contig 49490 bp, 29 predicted proteins | sample MGYA00375129_ERZ795045 | MGnify/ENA primary metagenome ERZ795045 (study PRJEB30174, sample SAMN05720166) | activated sludge metagenome | isolation source: anaerobic digester from wastewater treatment plant | place: Japan | collected 2015-05-15 ...
TCGGCCTATTTCTATCTTTCCATCGCCGGATATTTTGAGTCGATGAATTTAAAAGGTTTTGCCCGTTGGATGCGCGTCCAGGCCCAGGAAGAAGCCGGGCACGCCATGAAATTCTATTCCTACATCTTTGACCGGGGCGGGAATGTGTCCCTTGCCGCTATCGACGCGCCTCCCGGAGAATTCGCATCCCCCTTGGCCGCCTTCGAGGATGTTTTGAAGCATGAACAAAAGGTGACGCGGATGATCTATGATCTTGTGGATTTGGCCACCGCGGAGAAAGATCACGCCTCCAACGCGTTCTTGCAGTGGTTCGTGAGCGAACAGGTGGAAGAGGAAGCGACCGCCACGGAAGTAGTGGAAAAGCTCAAGATGATCGGGGATAACAAGAACGGCCTGTTTATGATGGATCAGGTGTTAGGCCGGCGGTCGAACGGTTCCACCTCCGGCTGACCGGCAGCGGAATGCGTGAAGAACGGAGAGATGGCATTCGGAGAAAAACGCGAAAATCCCCTTAGAAAATGCTTAACAGACGCCGGGTTTTTTCCAGAATTTCCCGGCTGATCCCGCTTTTCTTGACGTGGTCCATCAGCTGTCCGCGGATCGCCTTGATGTCTTCGATCCGGTCGTCCAGTTCCGGCTGTTTTTCGGGGGGGGAATTCTTTTTTTCCTGCGCGGCGGCTTCCAACAGTTCATCGGTGCGGCGCAGCAGTTGCATGTATTCCGCTATGAAACTTTCTTCTTTTTTATCGATTACGGTCATAGCCTCTCCTCACTGTGCAGGATTTCAGATTAGCGGTGGGATACTCATGAGGGGGAATGGTAGCGGCATGGCGGCGGCTTGTGAACCCCTGACGAAAGCGGCCACTTAAAAAAGCCACGGCAATCCGGCGCCGCTAGGGTTGAACCGATTTCTCTCCGACGGGAAAGACCGGCTATTCCAGCGTCCCGCCGGGCCGGGCAGGCTGGCTTTTAACCCTATCCTTCCCCTATAATACCAAAAGTTGCTCACCGATGCGCGTTCATTCCGGTTGTAGCAGATCCATAATCGCAGAAAGTCTTGCCGAAACGTCCGCATACAATCCCGCCGCGTGGATCCATGATGGGCAGGTCCGCCTCCGGCGGTTTATGGAAAGGAAAGGATATGAATTGGAAAGAACTGCTTCAAACCGAAATGGAAGCCGCCTACAAAGGCACGGAGCGGCTGGTGAGCATGGTGGAGGATTCCCAACTGGGTTGGAAACCCGCCACCGGTCAAAACTGGATGACCACCGGCCAATTGCTGAAACACATTTCCGACGCCTGCGGAATGGCCATCAAGGGATTTGTCACCGGCGACTGGGGACTGCCGGAAGGCATGGATCTCAAGGATTTGAAACCGGAGGAGATGCTTCTCCCGGCCGAGAAGATGCCCGCGGTGGCCAATGTGGCTGACGCTTTGAAACTTTTGGCTGAGGACAAGAAAACCGGTTTGGACCTGTTGGCGCAATGCCGCGAAGACGACCTGGCCAACCGGCCCGCACCTGCCCCGTGGGATGACCGGGAAATGGTGTTGGGCCACCGGTTGTTGCAAATGATCTATCACCTGCAAATCCATAAGGCGCAATTGTTCTATTATCTGAAACTGCAGGGGAAGCCGGTCGGCACCGCGGATTTGTGGTAAATTTATCTAATTTCTCCCATTGTCTCCCATTCTCCCGGGAATTTGTGGTATACTGTCACCCATCCGGCAGATTCTGATTCATGTAACATGTGATGTGATGAGGAGTTGAGGAAATGAAACGGCATCCCGCCCATCCGCTTCGATTCGTTTTAGGGTTGGTGATAATTTTCACCGGTTGCAGCAGCCCGGTCCTGCAACCGTTCCAGTCATCCAGCGCCCTGGTGATCGATGAAGATTCATTCACCCGGCAAATCTTAATCAGTAACAACATCAAAACATTGGAAATCCACCACCAGGGTGGCAATTTGACGGTCATGGGGTGGGAGCAGCCGTATGTGCTGATTGAAGGGTCCAAGCAGGCGGCGGCGGAAACCGTCGAAAAAGTCCAGACGCTTCTCAATTCCATCGACATTGCCGCGCACGAAAGTCCTATCAACCGTCTGGTTATTGAATACCAGGACAGCAGCGGCTTTTCTTGGTTTCAACGCCCCACCGCGCGGATCGATTACACCGCCAAAGTTCCACGGGACCTCGTTTTGGAAATCAATGTCAAAGGCGGTTCTCTTACGGTTTCGGATCTCCAAAACGATGTATGGATCACGCATGAAACCGGAGATGTGACCATTGAACGCGTCCGCGCCAATCTCGACATCCGGTCCACGGGACATCCCAACGCGGGCAACCGGGTCCGCGTCCGGGATGCCGCGTACAATGTCCGGTTGGAAACCAAGGGCAACCAGCTGGAGGTGGATCAAATCGGAGGCAGCGCCGACATCAATCACCGCAACGGGGAATGCCGGGTGCGGCGGATCAGCCGGGATGTTTCGTTCCAGGGAAACGGAGTAACCCTCACGCTGGAAGATATCAAGGGATACATCAATCTCGATAACCGGCGGGGAGACGTGACCTGTGAATTATTCTACGATGGCATCCGCGCCAATGTGGTGGATGGCGCTCTGCGGCTCGAGCCGCGCACCCCTATCGTCCGGGGCTTTGATTGTCTGGTGGAAGGGGGAAACCTGGTCCTGCGGGTTCCTGAATCCGTGTCGATGATGGTTGAAATCCGGGCGGTGAATGGCAGCATCCATTCCGATTTTCCCATGCCGGTACGGGCCGAAGGTAATGTATCGTACGCCAATGGATCCATCCATTCGGGAGGCGCATTGGTCCGCCTGGAGGTCCGCAAGGGTGTTGCTTCCCTGTTGAAAACCAATCCTCTCCTGCCTGTCCCGTCCGCGCCCGCTTCTATAAATCCGGATTCCGGCCTTCCCCCGGCCTCCCTTATTCCGCCGGGCGGTCTGTGATCAGTTCAAGAGGGAAGCCCAGGGGATGAGACGAGGATCCAACCGGCCGCCTATCCGGTGAAACCCGGTACTGGAATGAAGTGGAACACCCAACTGGGATTTCATCCCCGCTCGGGATCCTGTAAGCAATTTCTGAGAGATATCTGGGAGAACGACCATGGGAACGGACGAGATAGCCCAAAAAGCGCGGGAAGAGAATCAGATTATCAAGCACCTGTTGGAGGAATTGTTAGACCAAATTCAGACACGGCCTCCGGCCCCGGTTTCGGATTGGTTACAAGGCCTGGAGGCGAAAGCGGAGGCCTTATGCGCGCATCTCCAGGCCTATTTCCAGATCGAAGAGGAGGGGGGATTCATGCAACCCGTCCTGGAGAAAAATCCCGCCAGCGCAAAGACCATCGAAATCCTCAAGGAAGAGCACGCACGGTTCATCGCGGAATTGAAAGCGCTGATTCATAGCATCCAAGACACCCAGCGGATTCAAAGAACTGAAATCGATACAGTTTGTGCGTCGTTCAAGCAGCTGATTGCCTCATTGCGGCAACATGAGCAGAACGAAAACGCCTTGCTGCAAGCGGTTTTTTCGGACGATATTGGGACCAATGACTAAGGGCTGAGGCCAGACTGCGAAGTGGGAACTGATCTTTTATCCGTGAAGCGGCGGCGTGCTGAAGAGGCTTCTCTTCTCCCGGAGGAAGAGGGAATCGGGGAGCGTAATTATTTATACATATCCCACGTAACCATCTCTGAGAAAGAATAGTGTCCGGGTGGATAAATCCCATGTTGACATTCCCCGGGGATCTCTTATACTTCAACTCGAAGCTAAGTGAGACTACGAGGGGGCGTACCGGTTTCGACGGAGACGAGTTGGCTGGTAAGAGCATGCCGAGGTTCCGCAGGCCTCGTTAAACAGGCGGACCAACTATAACTGCCAACGATTATCAAGAATTGCCCTTGGCGGCCTAAGGGCCGTCACGCCGCGCCGGATTTCTCCTCTTCAATCGGGCGAGTGGCGTTATACGGAAGGGGATAGCGGGAAGGCCCGCCTTCGGCTAACCCGCGAAGTGCTCAGAAGGCTGGCGGTTCCCAAGCCGGTCCCGGCGCTTGGAACTGTGAGATGGAGCTGAGACTAAGCATGTAGGGCTTGCCAGTTGGACGTTTTCGGACGCGGGTTCGACTCCCGCCGCCTCCACCAAATGGAACATTCGAATCCCAACTGTTACCGGTTGGGATTTTTTATGCCTATCTTGCCTGGATTGCACCATGTTGACTGGAATCAGGATTGCTGAAGGATTCCTTCCCATCCTTCTTCCTCATCCCTTAAACATCCCCCCGGGTTTCAATCCCATGACTCCCCGCCTATACTACAACTAACTTTCCGTTTTCCCGGGATTTTGGGGAATCGGATGCCAGCGGATTATGCAGAGATTATCCACCAGGAGCAGACCAGAATGAGACGATTGATTTGGATTCCCGGAATCCTGGCCGCCGCGAGCGCGTGGGCCGGTGAAGCGCCAGCCGCGCAAGGGCCTATGGAATCGCTGAGCAGTTTTCTCCTTATGATGGGGATGATATTCGGCGTATTCTATTTTCTCCTCATCCGTCCCCAACAGAAGCAACGCCAGCAGCATGAACAACGGGTGAACGCGCTGAAAAAAGGCGATCAAATTATCGGCGCGGGCGGAATCTACGGAACGATCATTGGCATCAAAGACGACAAGGCTGTCATCAAGATCGCCGATAATGTTAAAATCGAAATCCTGAAATCCTCCATCACGCATATATTGGGGAAAGAAAATGCCGAATAAAATCCTGCCCATCCTGATGCTAATCGCGGTTTTCACGTGGGCCACCGCCGGGGCGGAGGAATTTCATCCCGTCTGGGGCCGGGGTTCGTTATCCGCGGTCCAATCCTTCCAAGCGCCTCAGAAAATCGTGGGAACCCATTATTTCTACTGGTATGATTACCCGGATCATCATTTCTTCGATGACGGCGCGCGGACCGACGACGCGCTGCAGGATCATTTTCCGGTTGCCGACGAAGTGAGTTTCAACTCGGTCGAATGGCACGCCCAGCAAATGCAAGATTGCGTGGACGCGGGGATCGATTTCATCCTGCCGGTTTATTGGGGAGTGGTGGATAATTATTTCCATCCCGGAATCGCTTTCAGTGTCCGCGGCCTGGGTCCTCTGCAAACCGCCATGGAACGGCGCGCGCGGGAAGGAAAGCCCTCGCCCAAGATCGGCCTCTTTTATGATACCTCCACTCTGTTGCCGGGGGTCCGGGGCGTCGTCGGCCGCGAAGAACGGTACGACCTCACCCAACCGGAGGGGAAGGATATCTTCTACCGCACCATCCGCGATTTCTTCTATCAGATCCATCCCCGCCATTGGGCGGCCATTGACGGCCGGCCGCTTGTGGTCTTGTATGCCAGCGCCTTCGCCGCGCGGCATGACCAGAGCACATTGGACTACGTGTATGAACAATTCGTCAAAGATTTCCACGGTCTGCGGCCTTATGTGATCAAGGACAGGTCATGGAACTTCAATGCCGACGCCACCACCTTATGGGGCGCGGCCTTGACCGGTCCCAATATTTTTGGGGCCGTGGCGCAACTGGGGCCTGGCTATATTGACGCCGCCGTGCCGGGACGCACGACTCCGGTCCGCCATCGCGAGGAAGGGAATTTCTACCGTTGGAGTTGGAACCAAGTCCTCAACAGCGGCGCGCGCATCGTGCTTGTCGAGACCTGGAACGAAATGCACGAGGGGACCGATATCTGCGAGTCGCGCGAATACGGCCGCCAGTATATCGATCTTACCCGCGAATACAGCCGGAAGTTCAAACAGAACGAGAAAGCCAGTGAGACTATTGAGTTGAAATACCCCGACCTCCTGCCTCCGCCGCCTTCCACCGAGGGGATTGAGTACGAAAGCGCCCGGTCGGTCCGGATTACCTTGGGCGAAGGCGGAATTTCTGAGGGGATCAAACTGGTGCGGGGCAACGAGGACGGGCCGGTGGAGAATGCCACCCTGGGCGGGCAGAATTGTGTCCGGACCATCCAATCCGGCCATACATACATGTATTTCTCGGTGGTGGATCCTTTCTATTTCGATGATTCGGAAATTCTGGTCCTCGAATACACGTTCTGGGATGAAGGGCACCAGCGGCATGAGTTGCAGTACGATTCCCACGACAAAAACGCCACCCTGCAAGGCGCGTACAAGGGGACCTCATCCGTCCTATGCAAAAACACCAAGCAGTGGGTGACGAGCAAAATCACCCTGCGCGACGCCCGCTTCGTTAACCGCCAGAACCGTGGCGCCGATTTCCGATTTGCGGTCAGCGAGGGTTGGCTGGCCATCAAGGAAGTGACCCTCACCAAGGAGTCAGCGGTGCAGTAACAGGGGGAGAGCCGCCTTTTGGGGCGCGGAGAACGCCCAGGTTTGAATCCCCGGGCTGTGTGGGTTCATTCAAGTGTTTTTCTGAAAAGGACTTTTTTTAACCAAGAAGCTAAAGGATATATGGATTTAGTAGAGGAATGATTTAGCGAAAAGGCATTCCCTCGTCCAGGCCCTCTCCCAGAGGGAGAAGGGATGTTTGGGGTGGTTTTTCATTGATCATTTCGAAGCGATGCGAACCAGGAATCCGACAAAAGTGCGCACTTGCCGGATGAACCAAAAAGTTTCTACCCAACCCTTCCCCTGCGGAGTCCCTTCTCCTTAGAGGCTTTTCCGTTCTTTTCCGCGAACCGGTTCATGATCACGTCCCGCACGCGCTGGGACAGTTCGTCAGGCACCATGGATTCCAACCGTTGCCGGAACCGCAGGCCGGTCTCATGGTAATCGGCCCGGATGTTGAATGGTGTCCGTTCCGACCGGGGCAGACTATCAGGATCGCGATAACTGGACATACATCTCCCTTTCCCTGGACTCAATATCGGCATATCCACGGGCGGCTTAAGAGTCTGAAGGGGTGGGGAGGGGCGAGTTTGGCTGGATTCTGTTGAGATTTTCCGCGTTCGAGAAACGGCTGACCTTTCGCTGGGTCCTCTTCCAGGGGAGGGAATTTAGGGAATGGCATTCATCGATTTTAATACGACTGAAAAAATTGGTGATTTAAAAGAAAGTACGCCCATACCGGATGAATCTGATACTCGTTTCCGGCCGCGATGTCAGAAATGGCCAGAGCCCGGGAGTATTCGTGAAACGGCGCGTGGAATCAGTTCCACGCGCCGCGGTGGGATTCATTGACCGGGCCGGCGGCGGGTCACTCCTCGGCGCCGACTTCCATCTTGCTCTCGGCGATGATCTTTTCGGCCAGTTCGTGGGGGACTTGTTCGTAATGGGAAAAAGCCATTTCGTAGCTTCCGCGCCCTTGCGTGATGGAGCGCAGATCAATGGCGTAGGTGTACATTTCCGCCAAGGGGACCAAGGCTTTGATGATCTGCTTGCCGTCCTTGGGATCCATGCCCAGGACGCGGCCGCGGCGCGCGTTCAAGTCGCCCATCACGTCGCCCATGTACGTTTCGGGAATCGAGACGCTGACGTTCATGATCGGTTCCAGGAGCGCTGGTTTGCATTGATCCCGCGCCACCTGTTGGAAACACATGGAGCCGGCGATCTTGAAGGCCATTTCTGAGGAATCCACATCGTGGAACTTGCCGTCGAACAAGTCCACTTGCACGTCCACCACCGGGTAGCCGGCCACGATACCCCGCTGCATGGCGTCCACCACGCCCTTTTCGACGGCGGGGATGAATTTGCCGGGAATGGCACCGCCGAAAATGCTGTTGATGAACTCGAAGTGTTTGCCGCGTTCCAGCGGCTTGAGGCGCATGTGCACTTCGCCGAACTGGCCGCGCCCGCCGGTTTGCTTTTTGTGCCGGTAGGAGCCTTCTCCCGGGGCGGTGATGGTTTCGCGGTAGGCCACCCGCGGCGTGCTCAGTTCGACGTTGAAGTTGTATTGTTTTCGCAATTTCTGCGCGAGAATTTCGATTTGCAGGCTGCCCGCCGCGGAAATCACCGTCTCCCGCGTTTCATTGCGCCGTTCCACCACAATGGTCGGATCGCCCGAGATCAATTTCGGCAACACGGTTCCCAACTTGTCTTCCTCTTTCTTGTCGGGGGTTTTGATAGCCATGTGGATGGGAGGTTGGGGATACCGGGTGGGAACAATGACGAAGGGCAAATTTTCCGTGGCGAGTGTGTCGTTGGTCTCGAAGTCGTCGATTTTGGCCACCGCCACGATGTCACCCGCCACCGCGCGGTTGACCGCCGTGTGTTTCTTGCCGTTCATCGACAAGATATGGCCCACCCGCCGCCAGTTATTCCGGGAGAGGTTGGCCCATTCGGATTCGCCTTGGAACACGCCGCTGAACACCCGCACGAAGGATACCTTGCCGATGAAGGGATCCACCAGGCTTTTGAAGACGAAACCAATCCCCGGGCCGTCTTCCTTCATCGGTTTGGTGCTGGTTTCCTCTTTGTCTTTTTCCCGGATGGGGAAAGTCTTGCGCGCCAGGGGATCCGGCATGTAATTGATCAGGCCGTCCAGGAGCGACTGAATGCCCACGCAATTGTAGGCGTCCGTGGCGAAAATGGGCACGATGGCCCCTGACAACGCCCCGTCGCGCAAGCCGCCGCGGATATCGTCGTCGGGGATTTTTTCGTCCGAGAGATAGCGCTCCATCAAGGATTCATTCGTCACCACCGAGGCCTCGATCATTTTTTGCCGGTATTCCGCCACTTCCTCCTCGACGTCCGCGGGAATCGGCTCCTTCTTGGTGATCCGGCCTTTGTCGTCGAACGACAGCACTTGGTTGGTGATCAGGTCGATGACGCCTTTGAACTCGCTTTCCTGGCCGTAGGGCAGGCGCACGGGACACACCTGCGCCTTCAAGACCGACTCCAGCGAGGCGACTGATTTTCCAAAATCGGCGCGCTCCTTATCCAACCGGTTGACCACAACGCAGCGGGGCAATTGGTATTCCTCGATGTATTCCCAGATTTTCTCCGTTTCCACCTCGACACCCGACTGCCCGTTGATAACCAGCAGCACGCCATCCACGGCGCGCAACGCTCCCTTGATGTCCCCCACGAAATCCGAGTATCCCGGCGTATCGATCAGGTTGATCACGTGGTCATTGTACCGGCATTGCAGAATTTTCGAATAAATCGTGTGTTTACGCTCTCTTTCTTCATCGAAATAATCGCCGGTGGTGTTGCCGTCCGCGATCCGCCCCAGCCGGTCTGTTCCGCCGGTCAGATACAAAAGGGCTTCGATCAGGGAAGTCTTTCCTGATCCGTGATGCCCCACGACCGCGATATTCCTCTTTTTGCCAACCTCGGCTTCTTTCATGGGAATGACTCCTTCTGAGCATGGAAAAGATCGATAGTGGTCATATTCAAAAAAAGGTCTTCCTTTTTGATGGATTTATAAGAAAGCTAGGCTATCAGTACACCATTTAATGGACAAGGGATGGAGCCGGGTACCCTTGGAAGCTGTCCTCCGTTTCGAAACCTGGCCGGATCCCCGCCCACCCGTTCAGCCTTCAAGCTGGATCGAGGGAGGATTGCCATTTCTGTGATGGATTCCCTCCCTCTGCCCCCTTTCCCAGAGGGAAAAGGGATTCCGGGTGTCTCTCTCCTGTCTGTCGTATCGATATCCGGCCAGGCGTACCCGAAAATGAACGCATAGATCGGATGAACCAGAATCATTCCGGCCGATATTTTGTGGAGGGAACCGGTATGCGGCCGGGTGTTGGGGATACTCATTCCGAGCGCCATTTTCTCTTTGGGCCATCCTAGTTGACGGGATTTTGCGCGCTGCTGGCTTGGACCTCGAAGCGGTAATTCCAGCGGCGGTTGGGGGCGCTGTCGCCGTTGACGCCCAGTTCGGAGACATCCGTGAATCCCTGGATGTTGTCCGCCCAGTGGAAATCAAACGCGGGTGTTTTTTGGTTTTGTCCGATCAGGGAACGGGGAATCGACAATTCCAATCCGTTGCCGTTAACTTGATAAGCAGAACGGCCAACCGGCTCCCACGATCCATCGCGCCAGGCGTGGATGGTGGTTTCGGTATCGCTGGGGACTTCGAGATTCACCACATAGTCGTATCCCAGCCAGCCGGTGCGCGCGTTTTGGTCGGTGTCGAGAAGCAGCAGCATCCAGTGCGGATCAGTTCGGGGCGTGATAGAGTTCAAGGTTTGCGCGAAGAAAAAGAGGTTCGTTTCGTCGTACGCCGCCTTGGCGATTACGAAGTCGTTGCGGCCTGTGTCATTGCGGTACAAGAGATTGCCATAGCCCCGGTGGTGGCGGTGGAGGGTGTCGCCGATGGTGTCCCGGAATTCCGGCGTGACATTCTTCCAATCTTCAAACGCACCATCGATACTGATTGGGCTGGGACCGTCCGCCTTCGGGCGTTCGCGCACGCCTTTGAACCGCCGCACCCAGCCCGCCAGTTGGTAGTAGTAATTGTCGGTATGTCCCCCGCGCATGGGTTCGCAATCGCGGCTGTATTCCTGCGTGTATTCATCCACGAACAAACCGCCGGGGTAGTAGCAATCCGAGTCTTGGTAATGGCTCCATTCCCGGTAGCGGCCGGCGGTCCATTCATTCCAGCCCGTGACGAAGATGAATTTCGGATTCACGTCCAGGGCGCGGGTCCATTGTTCGTCGAAGTTGAATCCCCAGTTCACCGCGCCTTCCCGGAGGTCTTTCGCGCCGTTGTGCCAGCTGCGGCCCATGGCGCCCCGTTTGTGGCTCATGGGAGCCGGGCCGGGCGTGTTGGGCAGGGCGTTTTGCGCCACGCCCACGCTCATCTGCTCCACTTCGCCCCGGCTGTTTTTGAAGACGTGTTGTGGATAGACTTCCAGCCAACTCCATTGGTCTGGCCCGGAGGGGCCCATCCAGTAATCGGGCATGGGGCGGCGGAACGTGAAGAAGTTCCGCATTGCTTCGTCCTTTACGTATTCTTTGTTTGCCAGGATGAGCGGCTTGCCTTCCCAGAGAAACCACAGATCGTTCCACAAGCCCGGCTGATAGAGATCCTTCCACACTTGTTCCAACACCGGGAGGGGGTCGCCGAAGGGGCAGAGGAAAGCGATGGCCGGCGTGCGCGCCCCTGCCTGGCGCATGGCGGTGTATTCACGGCACAGGGCTTCGTATTGTGCTTTCCAGGTCCAAGGGGGATTGGTGGTGTCGAAGAGGATCACGTCGATCCCGGCGTCCGCCAGCATGCTGGCGTGTTTGCGGATAACGAACGCGTCGGTCATTTCGTAATAGCCTAGTTCCGGTTCGCCCCAATGGTATGGCGCGTGATTGTTGGGCCATTCGACTTGGCCGTCCTTGGCCGTGGCGAGGATTTTGGTGACATCGTTGGGTCCATCCGCGTGAGGGATGTGCCAAGTCCAGTAGAAGATCCCCACCCACTTGTCTTGCTTAACAGGACCGCAGGAGCGGATATCCGGCGCGGGGCGGCCCAGGGCATCGGTGGCCACCCAGGTGTCGGCGAAGACATCTCCTCCTTCATAAGGCAATCCCGTGAATTCTTCCGCATCTGCCGTTCCGATGGAACACCAAACGAGGACGATCACAACGCTTGGTTTCAAGAGGAATTGGCGCATTGAACCGGTTCTCCTTTTGGAATGAGTTGGTTGAGTGCAGAAAAAGGTTTAATTTTACTATTTTAAAGAAACCCTCATCCTTCTATTTTCCCCGAGGGAGAGGGAATTGGATGCTTTGGTCCCGGATAGATTCCCGGGTTGAATCTCGAAGCAAGTTCAAAAACTCCCGTAGGGATGGCACGGTCATCCCCTTGGGTCGAAACTCAGTCAGGCCGAAAACTCCACAGCCCCTAGCATATTGAGGGAGAATCGGAATCTCAATCCATCACGGCATTTCGAAACCGATAATCAATGGGTTATGTGCCATGTACCCTTTACCCCGAAAAGGGAATATATTAAATAGGATCGATTGATGGAAGATGTGGGCGGGACGGACCGTAGACGGATGCGGCTGAATCTTCGGGAGCTGAGGAGAAACCGAACCAGTATTCATGTCAGCGGATCGAGCCGGCCACCGAAAATCATTTACGGGGAGAGAGGAGAAAGAACATGCAACGAATGACTTGGATAATCAGCGGCATGGTTGTAGTCACGTTGGGATTAGGTCCCGCGGCCCTGGCGGACCGGGGCGGCTGGGCTGATCCGCCTGGCGGGTGGACGTTTGTCGAGGATTGGCATAAAATCCCCGACTGCGAAAATGACCCAGTATGGAATCACAATAACGGCAGTGATTCCTGGTCGTGCAATGCCAATACAGAGGATTTCAATACACTCCAAGTTTTTATTCTGCCCGATGTATTGGTGGGTGATGTGGTCCAAGTAGAAACTTTGCCCGGCGTGGGAGATACCGAAGACGGCAAAACCCCCGCGGCGGATGCCATCGCGTTGCGGATCATCGATCTGGGAGATCCCCGGATTCTGGGTTTTGCCGATCCGAGCGACCGGAAAATCTTTTTCTTGGGGCCGCTGCATCAGCCGGGAGAGTTGACCACCGATCCATACATCCAAGGGATCACGTTCTGCGCCCGTTTTCGGATTTTCCCTATCGTGCCTGATCCCGATATTGGTGTGGGGCAGACGTTGGTGGATCTGGCGCTGGATCCCGATGGCGATGGGATTCCCGATGGGGACGGCACGCTGCGGTTCATTCCGGAAGCCTCGGACCGGGCCCATGTGGGTGTTGGGTATTATGATCCCGCGGATGACACGCAGTCCATTCTGACCGGTGTGGGATATTACACGCAAAACACGTTATCGATTTTAGTTAATGATACGGCGGATCCCGACGGGGATGAGAATATTCCGATTTTGACGGACATCGATACCGCGCAATTTCATACCGTGTGGTTGAACGCCAAGACGGATCCCGCCGATCCCATGCAGATCCGGGTGAAGGCGTATGGCGATGGCAGCCTCACGCCGGTGGAAGCGGTGATCCGGCGCGGCACGGATGTGGACCGTCCCAATCCAGAAAATCTGCAAAGCAACGCTCAATGGGCGGGATTCAAGGAATTGTCCTTCAACATCGGCAGCGCGGGTACGCCCGCGGCGGGTGGATTTCAGTATGATTACCTGGTCGCGACGATGGCCGGCGCGTTTGATCCCCAACCCGCGGGCGCGACCAGCGTGCCGACGTGGGAATTGTATTGAGAATGGTCAGCCATTAAAAAGGCAATTGAAAAAGGGTAGGGCACGTTGCGGCGTGCCCTTTTTTTATTTGGGGAGTCACGATTTCTTATTCGAATGCAGGATTTTGCAGCGGGCCATCCGTTCTCACGGTTACCCTTGCAGGTGCTTGTCCAACCATTGGAACGCGTCTTCTTGCATCTCCTTGGAAAAACGGTGGGGTTGATCGTAGAAGCGGTATTGATAATTCGGTTCCGCGCCGGCCTTGGCATAGATCTTTTGAATCTGGTCACACGCTTCTTTCATACTCTCGAGGGTATAAAGCCCGTCTTGCGCGCATTGCAGGACCAACAGCGGTTTGGGGACGAAAGCCCCCAGGAGATCCGGGAGGTCCAAGTAATGCGTCAAACCGGGGAGGAAATGCGAGAAGGAATGCGTGTCGATATGGGCTTTGATCAAGGGCCGCAAGGTGGCCATCCACCCCACGGAGACGCCGCATTGGATGCGGTCGTCCAGCGCGCACAGGTAATTGGCGCGGTCGCCGCCCATCGAAATCCCCAAACATCCCACCCGCGCGGGATCGACTTCCGGCCGTGACACGAGGTAGTCCACCGTGCGGATATCGTCCCAGCAGGCGATGCCGTTCCAGGTGGCACCGGCCCAGAAGAGGGCTTTCACCAGTGTTGCTTCGCCCTGGGCGGCGCGGCGGTTGGCTTGGCGAATTTGTTCGACGGTATAGTTCCCGAGATCCATTCCCAGGGAATTCAAGTCGTCAAACAGCGTGCGCCGTTCGCCGAAGTAAAAGCGGTCGATGGAAATGACCACGTAGCCCCGTTCCACGAGTTTTTCGGAAGTGCTTTGCCCGTCATAGTTGTCCGCCTTCATTTCCACCAGGGCCGGATGCGGATGGCGCACGGGCATGACTTTTTCTTTTCCAAACAGAAAGTTCCCGGCGTGGCAGTGCAGATCCACGATCGCGGGGCGTTTGCCGGGGTATAGTTTCGGGATCAGCACATACGCCGGGATTCGGAACCAGGGCGTGGTGTTGAACAGCACTTTTTCGGCGGTGTAGGCGGGAGTTTCCCAGCGGTCGATCACCTCGGGCCGGGGATCGACGGCGGGCGGCGCGTAATACAACAGTTGATGAACGGTTTGTTGGACGGTTTGGCGGTATTCCGCCGGGCTGGAATAGGCCCGATGGAGGAACGACAAGGGATAGTCACAGCGATTCGCGAGGAATTCGATTTCCGGATACAGGGAGCCGGTATCCGCGCCGGTCCGGCGTTCCGGCGCGGGACCCAGGATTCCGGGCAACGCCGTCCGGGCTGTCAGCGGGGTCAGCCCCGCGGAGAGCAGCAGCTGTTTCGAAAAGGTTCTGCGGGAGAGCCGTGTCCAGGCATTGGGCGTATCGTTCATCGGCCGGGTTTCCGTTTCGTGGAATGGATGAGAGAAAAATAAATGCGCGTGAAAAAGGTTATGGTGAAATGATTCATACCGAAACAATGAAGGGTGTCAGAAAATCTCGACGCGCACCCGGGCGGTGCCTTTGTGCTCGAATTCCAGTTCCCGGGCGGCGGCGCGGGACAGATCGATGATCCGGCCTTTGTGATAGGGTCCGCGGTCATTGATCCGGACGTAGGCTACCTTATCGTTTTCCAGGTTGGTGATCCGCACGGTGGTGTTGAAGGGGAGTGTGCGGTGGGCGGCGGTCATCGCGTACATGTTGAAGCGTTCGCCGCTGGCCGTCCGGCGTCCGTGAAATTCGGGTCCATAGTATGTGGCCAAACCGACCAGTTCTTCCTTGGGTTCACCGGGGGGAGGCGGCACGGAGGGGTTGCTGAATTGGGAAACCGGCGGAGCGGGAAGAGCCGCCGGGGGAGCAACCCGCTTGGCGATTTTGGCCCCGCCGAGGCCGAAGGTTGGAATCGGGCGGGGGATGCGGACGAGATGGGTGTTGGTGCATCCCGTTACGGTTACCGTCAGACCGATGACCCAGAGCAGACACCGGACACGATCAATCGTTCGATTTGCGGTTCCCATATTCCCTCCTTACGTGATGGTTTACACCCAGGTTGACTTAGTTGAATCTGTGGGGAAATCATTCATTTCGTTGTATTCAACGAACCGTTTTTAGGATTGGATACGGGCGCGAACGCAAAAAAAGAATCGCAAAATAAGATTTTTTTCTTTTTGTTTCTTTTTGTTTCGGAGCGATCGAAGAAACTGTTTCCCTCCAGGTCCGGCGGTCAAACCGCGAGCGGATTGTTCTGCAAGGCAGCCGGGGTATGGGATTGATGAACGACAAAGGTGATTTCATTGCCTTTGTCGTTGAAGCGCAATTCATGGGTGAATTGCCGGATCAAGAAGACGCCCCGGCCATGGGTTTCGTATAAATGGGGCGCTTCCGTTGGATCGCACAACTGGGAACGGTCGAAGCCGTCTCCTTCATCTTGCACGGTGACCGCGACACTTTCCGAGTTGAAGAGTGCCTTGATATGGATCTTCTTCTCTTCCGCGTTGCGGTTGCCGTGGATGATGGCGTTGATCAGGGCTTCATCCATGGCCAGGCGCAAACAGAAACAGGCATTGTCATCAAAACCCAACTGGTTGGCCTGTTGGAGGATTTCCCGTTCCACCGGATAGATATTTTCGATTTTGCTGGCGATGCGAAAGTCGAGCATTCGTTCCATCACACCATCACACGCATTTGGGTCGCGCGAACGCAAAACCCACCGGCCCGCTCGTCTGCCATTTCCTCAGTACCGTAGACATGGTAGAGGCCAGTCTTCCACCCGTCAAGGGAAAATTCGCGTTGGGCCGGACCGGCCGCCGGACCGGATCGGTTGCGTGGCGGGCCATGATCCGGCGGGGAATCGCGCCAGGGAACTAGAATGGAACGGTAACGATTTCCATATTAACTTTTTATATAGAAACAGAAACAATTGAAATTATTGTTGCGTGAGAAATTGGCCGGAAGAATGTATTCGATTGCAGCGACCCGATCCGTATGGCCTTTTCCGGCATTCCCACACCCTGGTCCTCTCCCAGCGGGAGAGGGGATTATGGGAGTGGGTTTTCATCACTCATGGTGAAGTGATACGAACCAGGAGTCAGAAAAAGTGCGCGTTGGCCGGATGGGCCTACTTTTCGATTACATAAATCCACCGGCCCCGGGCCGCGGGGGTGAGGGATAATTTCAAGCCGTCCTTTTCGACCGTATGGGGGATCACAGGGCCGCGGCTGCCGGGGGTGGGACCTTCGGCGGCGCATTCCACGCCGGCCGGCAGGTTGGTCAGCGGCAGAGTGATTTCTCCTTCCCCTTCGATGCGGAGAATATACAACGCCCCGCCCTCCACCCGCCGCTCTTCGGGCACAGGGGCGAACGAAACGAGAGAGAAGGGATGATCCGCAAAGACAAACGCGCGGCCGTCGATGGTGATCCCCGCGCCGTCATGGCCCGCGAAGGCGATGAGGTCTCCTTGGGAGTTCACCCGGAACGCCATGACTTGCCGGCCTTGGTAGGAAACGGTGTGGCCGTTGATTTTGTAATCCGCGAGATGGATCGCATCGGATGGCAACGAAATTTGTTCCAAGTAGCGCTGGTCGCGTTCCACGTCGCGGGCGAAGCCGCCATCCCAGTTTTCTTCCACGTCTTTTAGATGCGGCGCGATGGCCACCGCGCCGTTGGGAAAGCGGCAGGCGAAGAAGGACGAGGTGCGGGAGATGTACTCCGTATTGTCATTGACACCGGGAAACGCGCCGGTGGCCGGGTACGCGCCGAGCGCCAGCAGGATCTCGAACCAGGTACGGATATCCTGCCCCAGGCTGCGGGATTGATCATCACGCGGGCGGAAACCGAGGAACGTGAGACTTCCGCCCCGGCCGGCGGTTTTGTGGCTGCCCACAATTTGATCCCGCACTCGCGCCACGGCCTGAACGCCTTCGCGCGGTGTCACGGGATAGATGTGATCCACCAGGTAGTGGGTCAGGATCACCTGCGGCTCGATTCCCGCGAGGGGGCCTTCGAATTCCACGGACGATCCGGCGGCGATCCGGCCTTCGTTGAGTCCCGGATCATACTCCACGCCGAACAAATTCATCCACTCGGCGAGAATGGGCATGCCTTCGCGGGAAATCACCGGCGGAGGTCCCGACCAGATCACCCGGCCGCCTGTTTCAGCGAGTTGCCGGATCAGATCCAACAGCCGCGCCGAGGGAAACGGTTCGAAGGCGATGGTCAAGGTGGTGAATTTCCGCCCGCCGAGATGAACCGCGCCCTCTTTGACTTCCGCCATTTCCAGCAGTTTGGATTGCGAGATGCTGTTGGCGTAAGCGTATTGCGTCATCCAGCCGCCGAAGCGTTCCTCCACGCTGACCAGGTCGAGGGGATAGAGAGTGAGCACCTCCACATCGCGGTGTTGGGCGTCTTGCACGGTGGAGAAATACGGCGCGCCGGAGGCCCCGGCGGCGCTGACCAGGGCGGAACGCCGCCGCGCGATCTCGCCCGGCATGCCCCAATGGGCCGAGTAGGAATGGGGGACTTCGTTGATGATGCCGGTGGAGCAGGCCAACGCGATGCCCGTGTAGTTGCGGTCCAGCCAGCCGCATTCGCAATGGTCGTTGCCGTTGCCGGTGAGGAAATCACCCCACTTGAAGTAATCGGCGCAGGCGGACGCGGCCTGGTGGACGGTGTTCGACCAGACGAAATCGGACGTGTATTCATAGTTCCGGGAATACCGGTGGCCCTGGCCGCCGTCCCACAGGTCGATGGTCGGGCTTTCGGCCCAGGTGGCGTGGGCGCGGGATTCGAGGCGGTAGCCGAAGCGCTGTTCGGCGTAGCGCTTGGCCTGGACGAAGAGATCCACGACGCCGTCCTGCAGCAGGTGGTAGTAGCGGGACCGGAACAAGGCGGTCCGGCGGATGGCCTCGGGCGTCGTGCCGAAGACATGCTGGAGGGGTTGCCCGGCCTGCATGTCGTTGCGGTAGTCTTCCTGGCCTTGAACGAAGTAGATGAGATAGCGGGCAAAATCGCGGTATTCATCGCCATACCGGTTCGCGTATTCATTTGCGAGCCCATCGCTTCCATAGCGCAGGGCGAATTCGCCGCCGTCATGATGACTGAAGTAACCCCAGTCCTGCTGGATGTGCATCTCGTCGGAATAGAGCGCGTGGAGTTTCACGCCCGCGTCCACGTACTTATCGACAAGGTTCTTGAGATAGGGCAAAGCGTTTGGGCTGAAATAATCCATTTCGGGGGTTTCATATTGTTGAACCACAAGCACGCGGTCGAGCGGGCCGATGTCCGTCCGCCCCTCGCCGTAAATCCGGACGCGCTCGGCGCGGTAATCGCCCCGGTCGCTGGCCAGGGATTCCCACCGTTCCACGCGGGCGGTTTCGGTGATTTCGACGATGGCGTGAGGATCGACATAAAGATATGGCGTCCCGCCAATCCGCCGTTCCTGAAACGCGAAGACGCGTACGCCCAAATCTTTCAACAGAATGGATCCCTTGTTGTTGGCCCATTTTTTCTGCTGCCAGAGTTGCACACTGTACGCGCCGGTTTGGGGATCGCGCAGTCCCTTACGGTAATGCATCCATTTTCCCGTTTCGCCGGTGCGCCGGGCGTACGCGGGGCCGATCTCCAGGGGGCTGAGCAGGCTGAGTTCCAGGCCGAGGCCGTATTGTTGCGCGAAGCGGCTGACGGTGGCCAGTTTTTCGACATATTCGTCCATGTCGGGCGTGAGTTTGCGGGGCGTGACCTGGCCGGGGCGGTATTGGCTGAAGAATTGATCGAAGGCGATGATCAGCGTGCGTTGGCCCTGTTGCCGGGCGCGTTCGCAAATTTGCCGCAGGCTGGCGGTGTGTTTCTGGTAGGTCAGGCTGAGATCGATGACCTTATCCGGATCGGTCAGATCTTCCAGATCTTGATCATTTACGAGAATGATGCCCGGCCGGCCCAGTTGAAACGCCCAGGGACCGGGATAACGGATCAATTCGCCCTGATATACATTTTCGGGAACCTGGGGCTCAACCGTCCACGCTGGAGAGAGAAGCACCATGATCCAGACGGAAATCAGGAGGCATTGGGCAAAGGATTTCATAAAGGCATACCTTTCTATTCGGAGGAAATAAGCCGACAACGGATCATCGAGGAGAATGCAGGGAGGGAGAGGAGAAGTAAAGGGGATGGTTTTTAGTGTATGAGAAGTACCATGTCATCCCCGAAGGGGATCCAGGTGAATAGCCGTAGGTTTTAACCTGCGGCACGTGTTGGCGGATTGAATCACAGAGGTGGCTGGATCAAATCACGGAGGGCACGGAGGGGAAACACGGGTTACACGGAGAAAAAAAAGGATATGCAGACGGGACGCCCGCACTACAAAAAAACAGGTTCATCCGAGAAGTGCGTACCTGAAGAAGTAAAATTGATTCCATCCGCCACGGGGCGAGGGCGGACACCAAGGTCCGCCCCTACAAAAATTCCCTCACCCTAACCCTCTCCCAGAGGGAGAGGGGATTTTGGGGTGGTTTGCATCAATTTCTTCAAAGAGATGTGAACCGGCCATCTGAAAAAAAGTACACACTTGCCGGATGAGCCAAAAAACATGCCTACGACTTCGATGAATGACTAATTTTCATCCCCGAAGGGGATCCAGTAAACGTAGGATGGGTTAGCGAAGCGTAACCCATCATAACCCATCAATATCTTGGTCATCCTGTGCATCCTGACCATCCTGATTCAGACAAATAATCCATCCCGCCGGCCTTCACCACAACGCCTTGATAGCCTTCAACGTCTCCTCCACCCAGCGTTGACCGCCTTCGGGACCGACGATGAATTTATCCGCGCTGTAGCCGCCGCCTTGCACGGCCCGCTCCGTGGGCAGGTAGCCGCTATGCTGGCACGCAAGCTGCACGACGAAAGTCAAGACCGCCGGGCTGCGGGCTTGCACACGCAGGCTGTAATCGAGATACAATTCGAACGGCGCGGTGCACATCGCGATATCCCCCAAACGCAGGATGTGGCATTCGATCGGATTGATGGGATCGGTGAGGTAAAAGGGTGCGGTCTGGTCTGTGTGGGGAGGCACCGGGAAGCGGGCCACGGTATGCTTGAAGACCAGATCGGATTGGATGTCTTGCCGGGCGAGAGAGAAGCCATCCTCGACCGCGTTCGCGATCCGGCGGGCGATTTCCTGCCGGCTGTCGAGTCCCCGGCGTTCCCGCATGATTTGCTCGGCTTGCGCGCGCAGAAGGTAATGGGGCGACTGATCCCCCGCGGCCGCGCATTGGGGAAGCACAAAGAGATTCGGACCCAGCCGGCGGCGCAGTTCCAAACGCACGTCATGCCAAAAATCAGCGGAGACCACGCTCAAGCCCTCGGTTTCCTGGGACGGGCACGCGATGTTGATCAAGACCCCGGTGCATTCCTGTTCCGGAGTCCAGAAGAAAAGCAGGGGCACACCGTGGTCTTCGTAGCCCTCGATATGGCTGAAATTTTCCTGATTGACCTTGCCGTACATGACGGCGGTTCCGTCGAAGTACCTCGCCCGGCGGTTCATGCCGACGACGGCATGGCTCAGCGCCCAGCTCATCCCCCCGCGTTTGCGGTTGTTCCAGGCCTCGACGGCGGCTTGCGTGACCCGATCCACGAAGATATCCGCGTAGTCGTCCGCTTTCATCACGCCGGGATCGTTGCTGACGTCATACAAGTTGTGGAACGCGGCATCGTTGTACCCTGGGCCGGTATGGGTGTGGGTGGCGTTCAAGAATAGTTTTTCCGGATCGAAACCGGGGATTCGCGCGCGGATTTCATTTTGGACTCTTCGCTGCACGCTGCGGAGAATATACAAGATATCGCACGATACCAGGATGGCTTGTTCGCGGTTGCCTTCCGCGTCCCAGGTTTCCAAGGCCAGGGCGGTGGCGGTAAGCGGATCGCGAACGCCTTGGGAAATCCGTTTATGCAACTGGCCCACCAAGGCCACCGGTTCCGGGGGCGTGATGTCCACGGACGCCCAACCCACGTAAAGTGGTTTCGCGCCTGATTCATCCGCCCAGGCGGAGAAACCGATCGTCAGGAAAAATAAGAATAAAATCCAGAATCTCATTCTGCTCATTGTGATTCCCATTCATACACCTGGTTTGGAATAAAAGAATACTACCACATATATAACAGATCATTCCCCTAAGGATAGTCAGGGTGGATGGATTGCCGGACGGTGTTGGACATTCAAGTAATCATCGAGGCTCATCCGGCAAGTGCGTACTTTTCATCAAATGGCCAACTCGCGACTCGTTGAAGGGACCGATGAAAACCACCCCCAAAATCCCCTCTCCCTCTGGGAGAGGGCCAGGGTGAGGGAAGTCCTTTCTCCGCGCTTTCACGTCTCGTATTACGCTCTCACCACTTCTATTCAATCAGCGCCCCTTTCAAGGGGCCGCCGTACAGCAACCCAGGATTTCAACCCTGGGCAAAATACTCAAAGCGCAACGCAGCCCACCTCTGGTTGCCTATTTCCATCACCGCAGGATCCCATACGAATAGCCGGGGGTGACAACCTCCCGGTACCGTTCCCATGGAAAACAATCCCGCAGGGGCCGACCCATATTCAATTCAAACCCTGCGGGGTAGGTATTGATTCATCACGCAACCGTAGGCTATCGCCAGCGGCTATTCACGTTGAGCCCCCGCGGGGATGAAATTACACTCCCTATCTCCCCATCCTGGTCATCTTGTGCATCCTGACCATCCCGATTCAGGCAACCCCTCCTTCCCCTGGCCTCAATAAATTTCCCATCCCTCGACCTGCACCGCCGTGCTCAGAATGCGGATGTTGCCCCAATACGTTTCGTTGTCATAGGCCCATTCATAGCTGGCGTACAGCCATTCCTGCGCGCCTTGGTAGCCGGTTTCGTTTTCGCCGTCGGAATCGTTGATGGAGATATCGAATCCATAGGTTTGTCCCTGGCGCAGTTCACGCGCGGGCATATCCACTTCCGCTTCGACCTGCCAACCCGTATTGCCGTTTTTCACTTTCGAAGTGATCACCAGCCAATCGGCATAGGTATCCGCGTTGGTGAAGGTGTTGGCCGCGTTAAGTGAGATCTGGGCCGCACCGGACGTACTGCGGCTATTGTCGTGGTCGATGTAGATTTCCGTGCTGTCGTCGTTCCACCAGTTCGCGCCTTGCACCAGGGAGATCACATCATCCACCACGTCCACGCTGATGTACAATTTTTCACCGTTGTTTTGCAGATAGGCGGTGGCGGTCAGGTCGGCGGGGGTGGGCAGCGCCCATTGGCCGTAGAACTGGGCGTGGACGCCCGGGCGTTCCGGCGAGCTGCCGTCCCAAGTTACAACTTTCGCCCCGGCGACTTCGGCCGGATTGATCACGCCGTCGATGGTCACGGTGTTCGTGGTGGCCGGGACATCGATGAATTGGTATCCCGATTCGATGCCGGAGACGCAGACGATGTCATCGATGTAAAACGTTTCCATGCAGTCTCCGTCTTTGATGGTCCCATCCGTGTCCACGATGCCCGCCACAATGTTGATGTACCAGAGGTTCCCGCCGGTGGGCAGGCTGATGACCGATGCCGAGTCGTTAATCGTTATGGTGGTCTTATTTCCGTCATCGGTGAATACCAAATGGTTCCACTCATCGGGACGCATGGCGATCGAGGCTTCTCCGGAGGGATTGGTTTTGGACACCACGCGGAAATTGGTTTCACCTGCCACCATTTCGACACCCAGGTAGTTCGCTTTGACCAGATCGGCTCCCGGTAGAACCGAGAGATAAATGGAATTGGCGTGTCCGGGCACGCCCAGACCATAAGTCTGGTCGTAATACACCCACAGGCTCACCTGGCCGATGCCGCGGGGCAAAACGGTGGGATGATGAGCGCCGCGGTTGGGGGAGACGGTGAAAGAGAAGGTGAGAGAAGTATTGAGTTGGGTGTCGTCCCCCGCATCTGGCGTATGATTGTAGAACATGCCTTCTTGGAGATCGCTGGTGTCACCGGCGAATCCACTGGTCCGGTCTTGTTCTTCCCAGTGGAAAGGCGCCCAGGAGACCGAGCTGGGAGAGGAACCGTACCAGAAGAAATACGTCTCGCTGGCGTTGCTGGGAAACGCCAACCATCCGAACATGAAAATACTGAACCCAAAGAGCCAAATATCCTTTGTCATGGTGGGGAGTACCTCCTTCATTGTTGCGGTCAATCGAGCCAACCAAGCGTACAATGTTCTACAAGTGAAAGTCAATTTATTTTTTTAGAGGAAGGGCAATCCGGGATATCCCGTGGGGCTCGCTCATCGAGGTGCGAAACGCAGAAAAAGCCCCGGAGCGGTCTCCGGGGCTTTGGTCTTGTTCTGGCATGTAGACTGGAGCTATTTCGGCCGGGTAGCCAGATCCGCGGCCTCCAGAAGAGTTCCCGTAGTGAAGGGAATGACTTCGATCTGGTCCACGAAAACCGACACCGGGCCGGTAGCGGTGGCCGGAACCGCCAATTGCAGAACCACCACGGCGCTGTCCGTGTTCGTGGGTTCATACAACACCGCGGCCTGGGTGAAGCCTCCGGTCATGTAGGCCGTGCCTACGGGGATGGCGTATCCAATCGATCCGTCGAGGCTGCCATCCAAGGCCGCCAGGGCGAAGATCCCCTCCGTGCTGGTGGCGCGGGCGGTCATCCGGAAGAGGACCGGCTGCTGGCCTACCCCGATAGCCGGGCTGGCCATGATCAATTGAATTTCGCCGGGATTGCAGGTGAACAGCACGCCGCGCCCGTCCGCCGAGGGGGGTGTCCATCCGAAGGGAACGCTGCTGATGACCGAGAGGCCCGGCGTGGATCCCGGCAGGAATCCCCCCGGCACTTGCGCGAATCCCGCGGCTTCCACAGTGGCCTGGGCGAAATCATAGACATGCAGCGGGGCGGGCTTGGGGAGCAGGGGCAATGGCGATGAATTCACGCTGCCGCCATTGATCATGATATCGTTCGGCTCGATGGCGGTGCCAGGCAACAGGGGGATAATTTCGAGATTGTCCACATACACGGTAATGGGCATAGGGGCAGAAGCCGGGTTGTACACCTGTAAGAGCACCGAAAGGGTATCCGAAGTAGTGGGATCGTACAGCAAGGCCACGCGTTTATATTCGTTCAGCATGAATTGGGTGTCATGCGGGATCAACGCGGCGGCCGATCCGTCGAACGCGCCGTCCACGGCCGCCAGGGCGAATTGCCCGCCGCCCGAGGTGGCTTGCACCATGCACCGGACCAACACTGGATTGGAGCCCACTGGAGTGACCGGCAGGGATTGAATCATTTGTACTTCGCCGGGATCGCAGACGAACCGCAATCCTTGCCCATCGCTGGCCGGGGAACCGGCTTGCACGGGAACCACTCCCAGCGATGATTCGCCTGCGGGGTAACTCAAAAATCCTCCGGGGATCTCGGCGAATCCCGCGGCGGCCAGATTTCCTTCCGAGAATCCATATTGCGCCACGGGGAGGGATTTGGGCATTCCGCCGGCCGGCGGGGTGGGAGTCATTACCGGAGTGACCGTGGGCGAGGGTGTGATGACCGGCGTGGGAGTCGGGGTGGGTCCGCCCGCAGGTTTGGAAGCGTTATCGCGGGGATGAGTAAAGGCATGGAATTCAGAGAGGTTGTCGGCCCCATCGTTGTCCGGATCGTCGTGGGGCAGGGCGTCGGTCCGGCCGAAATAGAAGGCTTCCCACTGGTCTGGCAAGCCGTCGCCGTCCGAATCCAGATTGTTCAGTGCCAGGGTAGGCTGATATTGAAGGGTTTCGGTGACCCTTACGATCCATTCACCGCTATTGGAACATGCCGTTTCCCGGATGCCCCGGATGGTGACTTGCGACCCGGTGACGATGTTCGCGCCGCCGAAGTTCAGGGTCCAGGCCTCCCCGCCCCCGGTAACAAGCTGGGTAAGGCCATTGGCGGATTGGAGGGTTCCGGTCAATTCGATCACCTTAGAAGGCGCGTTGGCCAGGACGGTGGCTAAATCCGCCACCGCCTGGTTGATGGTTTCCGGCATCCAGGAGGGCGGGAGCAGGGAAGGATCCACGGGGATGCCCATGGCCAGTTGTTGCAGGGTGAGATCCACATCTTGGGAGGGAGGATTGTCGCGTGACCAATTGAGCAGTTGGCTCACGAGCCCGGTCCACGAATGGACCTCCGGCAAACTGGCGAGCAGGTATCCATACACTTCGTCCAGATCGTAGGAGAGCCGCAGGGTGGCGAGCGTATCATGGGTCAATACCGGTGCGCCGCTTCCCCAGACGATGGGGCCGGGCAGGGATCCGTATTGAATGAGCCAGAGTTCAAACGCCACCGTGGCCGCCGCGGCCGGGAGGGTGAACGATTCGGCGCGGTTGGTCAGGAACTGCTGGATGGCTTGCTGCCGGACCAAGGATAGCCATTCCGGGCCGGTTAGCCCGCCATCGTACAGCCCGGCGGGATCCCAGCAGGGGACATAGCTCCGACTGTAGAGAGATATGGTTACGGTGTTAGCCGATTTTTCCCGAACCCGCAGGATCAAGGGATCGGGTCCAGGAAGCCGTAATGTCCATTGAGGGGCCGTGAAGGTGGCGGAAGCCACTTGGCTATTGAACAAATTCCAGGCCGACAGGAACGAACCTTCACTGACCGGACCGGGCACCTCGTCTTTACTGAGCCGCACCGCCGGGTGGACGGCGAGCAGGTATTCTCCGGCCGCCAAGCCGGGAGCGATGGGGAAAGACAAGGGATTGTCGGGATCGGTTTGGCGGATTCCTTCGTCAAACTTGCTCCAGCCGTCCTGGTCCGCGTCTGAGGGGACGCTGGTTTTGTCCTTGGGATTGGTATCGCGGACCAATTCGTCGAGGTCGTCCCATCCATCTCCGTCGTAGTCCTTCGTGACCGAGAAGATAGGGAGGCCGAAGCTGTCTTCCAGGGCGTCAGGAATGCCATCCTTGTCCGAATCGGCGGAAGGATCCTGGTCGATAGTGTAAGGCAGAGTCAGCATAGGGCTGACATCGGCCCCCAGCGTCGCGTAGAAATCCAGCGTGGCGCTCTGATAGAGGATGATCCCAGTGGTTCCGGGAGTGTACGTTTGCCATCCGCCTCCGTTCTGGCGATAGTAGATTGTGGCTCCCGGGGGGGCGGCCGGTGTCACGGTAATTGTGCTGTTGTAGGTGCCCGCGGGCGGCGCGGCGGTCAGCGAGACGGTCCGGGGCAACACCGGCCGTCCAAAGGCGAATAACGATTGTTCGGCAGAGAATTGATTGACATGGGCTTCGAATTCCGCGGGATTGGGTAAGAATTGAAGTCCGGTGAGGGTAACCGGCGGGGCGGAAACCAAGTGTCCGTTTTGCAGGACCTCCCGGTGGATCTTCACGCTGCCGTCGCCGAATATCGCGTCCGCGCCGATGGTCCAATCGTTCACGAAGAACGACCGGTAAGGATAGAACCGGCCGGCCGCTACGTCGGTTTTTTTGTAGATCATTACATTGTGATAAACCGAGTAGTCCGTGCTGAGGTTGGGGATCTCCATCTCCCCGAGTTTGGAGAACGTGCCACCGGTGAACTGATATAGGGACAAGGAATGGGGAAGCGAGGGTGTTTGGGTGGCCTGAGAGGCCGGTTGAAGGCCGTTGCTGTGAGGCGCCGTCCAGATCACCAGGTCCAGGCTGCCGGGGCTGACGAAATTCCCGAAGGCCACGTCCAAAACCCGGCCGCTGATATCCGGAACCGGCAGGGGCTTGAAATTGAGATCGCCGGAATTGAGATACACCGTCACGGCATCTTGGGCGGGAGAGATCACCAGGATGTCCAGCAAACCGTCCTGGTTGAAATCGCCCGCCTTCTTTTTGTACGATTCGGCCAGCGGGAGGGCGCGGGCTTCATAAACTCCCACGGCGATCCCCACCAGAGCCACCGCTTCGGATCCGGAGGACCATAGCAGGAAATCCACCAAGCCGTCCGGATTCAGATTCCCGGCATGGATGGCATCGGCCTGGACATCTTCCCACTTCGCCAATGGGATCTCGATCCCTTGCGCCGGGAGTCCCTGGTACGCGAGCACGGTTGTCCCTTGTCCCTGGATGAGCGCGATCAGTTCATCGGCCTGGTTGCCGTCGAGATCTGCCCACACCAGCCCGCGCACGGGAGCCGTGGAGGGAATTTCCCGCGTCACGGTTAACGCCGTCCCCTGCGCGTCCGGCTGGATCAAGGCGATCTTCGGCACTCCCGCCAGGCCTACCGCGGCGATGGGCGGCTTCCCCGGGATGGCCAGCGAAGAAGCATCAACTCCCAAGCCTGACACGAGCAGGGATTGGTTCTGGTCGATGGCGGGTCCGGGGACGGCTTCGATGCCGGCCTCCGCAGGGTAGAGCATGACGAGATCCGATACCGTATCCCTGGTCAGGTCGGCGATGGCCATGGGGCCGGGCGTGGTCCCTTGCGCATAAATCTTTTTGCCGGCGGACAACTGGCCGCCGCCCTGGTTCACCAGGATCAGACCGCGGCCGCTTTCATCCATGACCACCAGATCCGAGAGGCTATCTTGTGTCAGGTCACCCGCGATCAGTTGAAACGGCCCCTCAGCGAATGCGGAAATTCCCATGCCGGTCAGCAAGGCCAGGACAAGCAAGCGGCCAGAGGCCCATCCGGCCTCAGTCGGTTTCGGGAAAGCAGATTGACTCATGGATTCAGAACCTCCACGGGATTGGACGGCCCGAAGACTTTTTCGATTTCCCCGGTGTTCGGGTCCAGTTTCACGATCTTATATTCGTATTTCGCGCCCAGGATCAGGTCGGTGGTATCCAGGTAGAAAATGCCGGGAGTGTTGGCCAGCTCGGGGAAATGGTCCGGATCGAACGTGCCCGCCCGCGAGATGACAAACGGATCCTGGGGCACATCCCGATAAGGGGCGGAGATGCTGTCGATCAGTGGACTGATCTGCACGTAGGTCCGGCCGGGCAAGTCAAGCCGTTTGCGGTACACGATGAACGGCGGTTTGATAAAGTACTCGGCGTTGGTTTCCTTCCGGCCGCTGAAATCCAGCGTGCCGATCCAGAGCACCACGCCGTACGAGAACGGAGTGGGTTCCGCGGCCACGATGGCCGGCATCCAACCCGCTTTCAGTTTGGAATCCGTGGGCGGCAACGGCCGGATGGGCCAGGCGGGATGCTCGTGCGGGGTGACGTCCGCCGCCCAGAGGAAGGGGAGGGAATTGTTACTCACCCGTTCCTCGCCGTTTTGGCGCAAGGCCACCGCCCGGATGAAGTATTTCTGGTTGATCTGGATTTTCGCGTTGGTGGCTTCGTCTTCGCGGTCGATCACCGTTTCGAATTCGTTGTCTTCCGCGTCGAACGAGTAATCATCAGGCGATAACGTGAGGGTGGCCAGTTTCCCCTCGAATTTGTCCGTGGTGGCCATCTCGATGCGGAAACCGGCCAGGCCCACGTTGGAGCCGAACCATTTCAATTGGAACGAGGGCGCGGTTTCGTCGCCCAGCGGCGTGGCGCTGATCATGGAAGGCGTCACGTTACTATCCGGTAAACTGGGGAAGAGAAACTGGGTGGGAATATAAAAGATAGGCCCCCGGTTGTTGTTTTCATCGAAATACCGGACACCATAGCAAATCCGGCCGCCTTGGCTGGGGGTGAAATAATCTTCGAGGGTGAGCTGATTCGCGCCGTTGAAGCGCTGTTCCGCCACGGGGAAATAGTTGTCGCAATCCGGGCTGCGGTAGAGGATCACCCCCACCGCGTCGTCCGCTTGAGGCACCTGGAAGGTCACCGGCCGGGGGCGGCCGGTATCATCGAAGGGATCGTGCGGCAGCGTGCCCACTTGGCCGGGCCGGCAACGGTAGTACGTTTCGGTGCTCAGGGAGAGCAAGGCGGTCATGCTGATCCCTTCCAGCAGGTAGCGGTCGTAGAAGTCGAACCACTTGGCGTCAGGGATCTGATACATGGCGCATGGTTCCACATCGCCGCCCCACACCGTCACCTGGTAATAGACCCGGACGGTCCGTGGCGGCTTTGGGAATTCGTCCGGGATCACCAGTTTTTCGTCCGCCGGATAGGGGCCGTCAAAAATGGTTTCGATCACCGGAGGCAGGTTGACCGTCGACGCGATGGTCTGGGTTATCCGCTCCACCACGATCCGGAGGGGGGAGGTGTTCGAATCCCGCCGCGCGATGATAAGTTCCACTACAAGGTTGCCTCTCGTTTCGGGAATCCGGTTGGGTTCGGGTGTGACCGATTCGAGAAACAAGTCACACAGGGTGATGAGGGTGCACACGTCCACGGTTGGCGGCGCGCCGGGGGGCTGCTTGTCGAAGATCACGCCCCGGAACGGAGGCGACAGCGCGGATTCGTTGCCGGCCGCGTCGAAGGCGGAGACGCAATACCAAAAGGCCTGGTTTTCGTGTTGGGCGATGTTGATCGTGGTATCGAGAAAAAAGGGATTGTCCGCGGCGGGTTGAGGGATATCCGTAATGTACCCTTCGGGCAGGCCGTTCACTGGCGGGAAGGGATCTTTCTTTCCCACGTGGTCCCATTCGCGGAAGCGGTACACGCGGTAACCAATGGCGTCGTCCGGATTGCGGTCCCAGGTCAACACGATCCGCCGGATGCCGCTGACATCGGCGACCTTGGTGGACAATCCCCGGGGCACATCGGGGGCGCTTTGGTCATTGGCCGTGGCGGTGACCGGCGGGCTGACTTCCCCTTCCTGGCCCAGCAGGTCGATGGGCGCGACCCAGTAGGTGTAGACCGCTCCAGGATCGAAGGGATCGCCCACCGGGCCGGATTCGTCCAGGGCCATATTGTCGTCCACAAAGACATACTGATCTTCCGGCTGGCTGCCCAGCGCATTCTGGGAGGGAGGCAACACCGGGGCGGGATTGATTTTTTGCAGCAGTCCTTGGGACATCAAGGAATTGAAATTCTGGCCTGAGAGATCGCCTTCGCCCCGGTACACGTTATAGCCGAAAAACGCCTGGCGCTGATCGCGCAAGGCGGGGCTGAAGTCCCATTTGAGGAAAATCTTGAGGTGTCCCTTTTCGCCAGGGACATTTACGCGGACCGGCTGCTGTGGCGCGGCCAGTTTGGTGGGCACGGCGGCGTCGATCGTCACCCGGCCGAGGACCAGGTCATCCGTTCCGCCGGTTCCCTGCGAGGACCGCAACTCGTAGGTGTAGGTTTGAGGATCCACCAGGTCGAGATAGCCCAGTCCTTCCACGATGGCCACGCCGTAATTGGCGTTCACCAGCATGCGGGCGCGGAATTCGCATTGAGCGCAGCCCGGGTCGCCATCCAGGATGGTCAAGAGCTGATCCACGTAGGTGTCGTCCGTGACCGGTTCGTCCAGCATGGAATCGAGCATTTCCAGCAGGTTTACCTTGGCCCGGTCCACTGCCGGTTGTTCGAAAATGCTGCGGATCAAGGGCGCGTTCCGCAGCCGGGCGGTAACGCTCACCAGTTCCATCGGTTGGGCGGAATTCGCCTCTCCGGCTTTCCGGAAAATACTGAAGGTGTCTACGGGGATCGATCCGTCGAACGAGAACCAGCGCAGCAACACCGGGGTTTTGCCGGCCACCGGGCTGCCCGCGATGGCCAGGAAATGCAAGTGTCCTCCTTCCGCGGCCGGACCGGGCGTCGCGGCCGCGCCGAGCCAACTCCAGGCGGCCAAAGTGATTATCACGCAGCGTCGGGATGCGTTCCTCATTAGCGTATAGGCTCCATTCATGTTTTCATCCATATCGTTTTCAATCGGATTCATCCGGGTAATGCGCGCGGGGTCTCCCGGGTGGATCGGCCGGAACTTGTGGCCCCTTTGCCGGATGCGTGATTCAAGTTCTCTCTTCCCCTGGGAGTGGGGCAGGGTGAGGGAAGGCCCTGGTTTCGAAGTCCCGGCCCTGGTTTTTTACCCGATGGACGGGTGAGAACCGGATTTCGTTGCTTTCGCTTTCCGGTTGGATTCATAGGGTTTGCCTTCCGGTTGCCGCCCACTGGTTCGATCCTACAAGCTGCAATCCACGTCGTAGTCCGCGTCCCAGCGTTTGTTCTTGTAAATCAGGTCGATCACCGCCACGCAGGAAGCGCACCAGTCGTCATCCAGGACGTCGGCCGGGGAATGCCAATCCTCCGGGTCGCAGAAACCGATCCCGCCGCCCACCCAGGCGTTGCCATTGAAGATCATCCCGGAGGAATCCCTTCCCCCGATCAGGGTCAGCTGCCCTTTGACGCTAACGACGCAACCCGCCCGGCCATAAGCCCCCGCGACTAGTTTGCCGCCATAGGTGGGGCCGTCCACGAAATACCAGAAGGCCACTTCGGCCGAGACCCCCACGCGGAGCATGCAGCCGAAGTTGAGGATCGGGAAGCTGCCGCCCACGCTGAGGAAAATGCCCCGCATTTCCGTGATGGTCAGCAGCGAGGCCACTTTGGGATCGATGATCTTCAGCGGTTCCAGGTCACAGCTGATGCCCAGGAAGATTCCCCCTTTTAGGGTGTAGCCCTCGAACTTGACCGCGGTACTGGCCCAGAAATAATTCTCCACCTTCCCCGCCGCCACGCCGAACGACGGATTGACGATCTGGAAGGATTCAAATCCCAAGGAACCCTTGGTTTGGATGGTTCCCCCCACATTGACCAGCTTGCCGGCGCTGATCATGAGTTTGACCTCGATGATTTCGGCGGTCAGGCTGGCCCCGGTGAATCCCAGGTCCACGTTCTTGGTTCCGATGCGGCAATCGATGACATCTTCCCCGCTGAGGTTGGCGAAACAGTTCTTCCCGGAGTTGCTTACCTGGTAGCGGGTCATGTCCAGGTAGGCCGCGAAGGTGAATTCGGGTGTGGACATGCTGAAATCGGCGTCGATGTGCAGTTTCTCCATGATGTTGCCGCTGATGATGGCGTAGCCCTTCATCGACGCACCCTTAAAGCCGATGGTGTCCTTGATGTCGGCGGTGACGCCGTCAATGAAATCACCCAGATTGGTTTTGATGAAACTGCTCACCGCGTCGTTGACGGAATCCAGGATTTCCTGCGCCTGGTCCAGCAGCGCGTCCTTGATGGGAAAGAGTTGAGTGACCAGGGTGTTGTTCAGTTGCTGGAACATCTGGGTGTTGAACAGCGCGTTGAGAATGGCGTCGGTCACCTGGTCGGCGGAGACATATTTCAATTGGGCAGGCGTGCTGCCGGCCACGCTGAGCAGGTTGGATTTAAGCGCGTTCTGGATATTCGTTACGTAAGCGCTGATGTCCGCTGGTTTGAAGAATTGATCTAGATAGATCGTGGGATTGGCGAAAAACGCTTCCGCGCTGTCCAAGAGGGGCAGGATTTCGGTATCGAGAATGTGGTTGATTTGGTTGACGACCTGCTGGACCGGCTGCAGAACCTGGTTGAGGTTGTACCCGGTCTGGGCTTGAAGCAGGTTGAGGGCCATGTCCATCAGCGTCTGCACCAGGGGCCCCAGCTGGCTCGTGAGATTGGCCGGATTGTAATGAAGGATGTCACTCACGGCGTGGATCTTTTGAATCACGTCCTGGATGAGGTTCACCGCGGGCATGACATTCGGATTGCGCAGCACGTTGTTGAAATTGATCGCGACAAAAAGATTGTTCAGCTGGTTCTGAAAATCCACGCTGTTGATATACGTGGCATATTGGCTGGGATCCAGTGTATTCAGCTGATTCTTCATCGCGTTGAGCATGGCCTGAACGGGGGGTTTGATCAGGCCTTTGAGAGGCGGCCGGATGAAGGTGGTCAGGTCGCCGGTGAGTTTGCCGGAGACTTCCTCCAGCTGGTCGCGCACCGGGCCCAGAAAGGTGTTCTGAATCGTCCCGGTGAATTGCGACGCGGCGCTGCTGAGGTTCAATTCGGGCAGGCTGCCGATTTCCACGCCGAAGCTGATCTCGGTTTTGGAGGCATTCAGGTATTCGACCGCCGATTTGATGTCGACGACGATGAGGTTGTGCTGGAGCGGTGCGGTGCTGGCGAATTCCTTTTTGCTCTTGTTGTATTCGATTTCGTATTTCAAGTCGATGATATTAGCGAATTGCGTCCGCACATTGACCGGCGCCTCCTTCACGTATTCCGCGAACTTGGCCTCGATTTGCGTTGACGATATGTTGACGGTCGAAGGAAATCCATTCTTGTCCGCGTCCGGATCAGGCATGGTGAACCAGGGATCGCCGTCCACGATCTCGCCCACCAGGCCCCGCACCAAGACGTGAATCTTGGGGGGATTGAAAAACGAGACCACCAGGTCGCCGATCAGGTTATAGAAGCCGTTGGGGCTGTTGGTTCCGTCATACGTGGAGAGGTAGATTTTCTGAATCGTGGTTTTGTAGCCATCGTACCGGGTTAACAGCGTGTTTTCGATTTTGGAGTCGCGGATGGTTCCGCAGGGGCGGATATTGGTCTGCATCAGCGGCTTGTCATCGAGGCCGGCAATGGTGTTCTTGCTGGAGATCCACAACGTCCGCTCGTTGTCGTTCACCGCGCCCGGACGTAAGTTGAAGGCGAAGGTCAGCACCCGCAAATCCGCCTGCCAATAGGCCAGCGTCCGGGTTTCCTTCTGGGCGTCGGCGGGCACCTGGCCGCCCGTGAAATTGCCGCAGCCGTTGAGCGTCATGTCCTCGAAGGGCACCGTGATCCCCGAAGGCCAGGGGATGTCGATCTGCCCGTCGATGGTGGACGAGAGGCCGCCGGAATCGTTATCGAGATACGCCTGGCCGAATGAAGTCAACTTGATGTCATACCCGTCGCCTCCGCATTCGGGATCGGCGTAGATCTGGAAGGCCTGCCCCGCGCTTTGCGCGTCCACCACGCCCGAATAGCCGCCGGGGCGGACGTACAGTTTGGTCCACTCCGTGCTTATGAAGTCCAGGGTGTTGACGTCGATCTGGGCGGTGAAGGGTTGGCCTTGAAAGGCTTCCGGCATCAGGTTCAGGCCCGCGAACAAGCCCGTCCCATTGGTGAACGCGGCCGCGCCGTAACTGCGCAGGGTGGGGGATCCGCGTTCCCGCATGGCCTGCAGGTACTCCGCCACGTCAGTCCCGTTTTTCATGCCGTTAGCCGGGAGCACGATGCCCGGCTGGTACCACGCCGCCTGGCTGGCCGGCTGGAAGTTATAGGTGTTGAAGTCCGGATCGACCGCCGTGGTCAGGGCGCTGTCCGCCGCGAAGGACCCGTCTCCGGCAAAGGAGGCCTGGCCTGAAAAAATGGCGTTCACGTTGACGATCGAACTCGCGCATCACTGCGGTTCACTGCCATCAGGATTTTAAGGCTTTGCGCTTGTGAGAGGCCGGTTTGAATTCGGCCCGATTGGATGGACAGTGAGTTCGCGGTCAGTGTGGTCTGGGCCTTGTAAGGGAAGGCGGAATTATAAGTGACCGGATCCGACACCAGGTTGGCCTTGATCCCGGAGGGTTCGATCAACACTTCCCCGTTGAAACTGATATTCCCTTGCAGATATCCGCAGTTCGAGCCGCGCACTCCCGGACCGAATCCCGCCGTAAAATGGGGAGTGAAACGGTACACCGGTTTGGGATTGTTTAAGATGTAGCCCCGGGTGTAATCGAAGACCTGGCTGTCGGACTGGATCACGAAGCCCAAGCTTTCGTACGACCAGGTGATCGTGAGAGGCGAATCCACCGCCGTGGAGGCCAGTTGCAAGTCCTGTTTCAGTTTGAGATTGCCCAGCGGGAATAACTTATCCACGTAGACGAAACCTTGGCTGGCCGTGACCCGGAAACCCAGCCCAGACGGCATCACCGTGGCGATGAAAGCGAATGCCCCGTCTTGGTTGAGCGCACCGTTGAAATACCGGTACGCCCAGGACGATCCGTCCGGTTGGTAGGGGTCCGCAGGCGGCGTGAACGGCGCCGAGCCGTTCGTCACCGTGAGGTCAAGCGTGCCGGGATCCCGATCGCAAAAGAGATCGGCGAAGGGAACCGAGATCGTGGGGGTTCCCGCGTCCCATTCTGTCTGGCCGCTGAGTTTCAGGGGGGCCAGATCAAATGTGCTGACTTGGCTGAGGGTGGTCTCGATATCATCAAATGTCATGCGCCCCGAGAGGTGCAGGATGTTCCGCATATTGGTTTCCGCGGTGTTGTTGGTCTCGTTGGGATCGAGAAGATAGCCTTCCGGAGCGGGCGGATCGATCTGGTCCTTGTGCAGTACTACCGAGATCCGCATCCGGTAGGTGTCCAGCGGCAATTTGTCTTCGAGGGCGATGGGAAATTCGTACTGGAAACTCTTCGTGTATGTGGCTGGATTCCCTTCCTGGCTCAAGACTTCATCCCGGGTCCAGGTTTTGATCACGGCGTTCGCGGAGTTGACCAGTTCGAAGGTGGTGGTAATGGGCAAACTTGAGGGAGGGGAAGTCAGGACGAAAATCTCATACATGCCCCGGATCGCGTCGAGTCCCGCGATGGAATGCACGATCTTGTCTGTGTCCAGGCTCGCGAAATGGAAGCCGATGTCCAGCACGGGAATGGGCGTGGGAGAAGGCGTCGGGCTGGGCGTGGGTGTGGGCGTGGAGCTGGGCAAGGGAATTATGAATGTGGGATTGACCAATGTTGGAAACACGATGGGAGGTTGGGTCGGGATGACGATGATGGGAGGCCGGATGGTCGGGAAGATGACCTGGGCCAGTTCGCGGCTGGCATCTCCCGTGGAATTTCCGGCCGGTACGCCGTTGTCAGCGAACGCGTGGAATGGCATGCCAAACGCGAGGCATCCAACAATCACGAAAAGTATTTCAGTTGTCTGTCGAATCGGAAGAAAACCTTGATAGAATCGCAATCTCATTCCATTACTCCTGGGGCCGCCCTTCAACGGTTAAAGAAGAGGCCCAATGAAGAGTTGGTTTTATAGTATATATTTATATTTATATATAAATTTTGGCATTAATCTTTTCATGCTGAATTGCGGCATAGAGAGATGCCCAGGCCGGCGGCGAAGAATCTCATCAGATGCCGATATCAGATGTTATCATTGTATGGCTCGGGTTTTAAACCCCCACCGGTCACGTTTGCGTAAAACAACGGCTTGGCGATATAAGGACAATCCATATCGTCCTTCATGAAGCGTACTCATGCTTCATGGGATGAGATGTCATATGGTTATTTCGAGGCAAAGGAGAGCAGTCTCAGGCGAGCATCGCACAAGCATAACAAAATCGATAGCTCAAGTCAATATAAAAATCTGGGCTAAAAACTCTTTAGAGGAGAACCTTTCGAGTTATGCCGGCAGGACAAACCATTATTGGACGAAAATAGGTTGGTCGTGGGCTTATAGGGCTTGAGGCAGCCGATGATTTTCGCGGGGTGGACGGCAAAATCTTTTTAATGTACATCTAATTGATTTTATTTAAGTTATATATATTTGTACGAGGTGTCTCGAACAGGCTGCAAGGAGGTTCGGTGTTCGTGATGCAGTACTCTTTGCTTCAGAAAGCGGGGAAGGAAGATAGAGAAACCGGACGTTGGTTCCATTGATCCAAGCAGGAAAAGCAGCGAGAGCCATGAACCATCTATTTTAGAGATGAGGGAGAAGAGAGACTTTGGTCCTTTTCTGGTCTTCACTCCCATTGAATCCTCTACCTGAGGGATAAAGAACCGTTTCGTATTTCCATTCATATAGATAAATACTGTGAACAAAGCTCTAAAGAAGGCAGCCGACGTGTTACGAATTCAAAAATCTCTTCAACGTCCTATTCTGTTTAATCTTATACGATTCATTTTCATCTTGATTTTTAAGTGTAATTTTGGTATTTTTTCTATGCAAATGGGAGGGTGGAGTAATTTGGCCTGGCGCGGATCTGTTGTGCTTTCTTTTTTGTCCATTCCAGTCACTATTGATTGAACATTCGGGTTGAGAATCATGCAGAACGGGAGAGAACCACGACGCGGATTATGGCGGGTTGGGTTGGTCATTCTTTTGGTATTATCGATGGCGGGGTGCGGCGGATTCAAGATCGTCCGGATTCCCATTCCCATCCCGACATTTGGGATTGGTGGTGGCGATAAAACCGCCCGGCGGTCTTCGGAGGAGTATCGTGGCCCCAAAGAACAGATCGGCCTAGCCTCCTGGTACGGGAGGGAATTTCACGGGAAAAGGACTGCCAGCGGCGAGGTTTTTGATATGAACGCGATGACCGCCGCGCATCCCACATTGCCTTTTGATACACGGGTGCGCGTGACCAATCTGGAAAACCGCCGCTCGGTGGTGCTTCGCATCAACGACCGGGGCCCCAACGTGCGCGGACGGATCATTGATGTGTCGTTGGCCGCCGCCCGGAAGTTGGATTTCGAACAACAAGGACTGGCGCAGGTGAAGGTGGAAGTCAATTGAGGCGGGTCTGGGCCATGGGGCGGCGGGGGCGAAGATGTGGCGGGGATCGCGTGCCATAGTATAATAGTTCTTGGATCGGCGGGATGGCTTCGCGGATACCGCAATGGCCCGTGGAGGAGCAGCCATGAGGCAAGAACAGGTAGAGATCTGTTACGTGGATGAAGAGGGGATCCTTTTGCGATCCTTCGCCTTGAAATCGGTCTTTTTTTATGAAGGCGATCCGGAAGATGCGGAATCCCCCTTGATTCAGGCATTAAAACGCTTTTACCGCCAATCGGCGCCTGCCACCCTTATGAGTCTGGGTTTTGAAACACCCCGGGGACCGCTCACCTGGCAAAGTGAAATGGCTTCTCCTTTTGGAGACGACGATTTTGTGGAAATTGGTGAACGATTGTATCTGGTCGATGAAAATCAGAACCGGTTTTTGGATGAGTATGCGTATGAGGATTTGGCAAAAGGCCTGATTCCGATGGGATGGGAGTTGATTCCCCGCTGACATCGTTGTATTCATTCCTTATGATCCGAATCATACTCCCTCTCCTTTCCATTGGCGTTTTTGGGGTGTCTGGTATTTTTCCCGCATGGCCGGCTGCGGAGCAAAAAAAGGAGCCACTTTTATCTTCCCGAATTTCCCTCGCAGAGAATTCCCCTGAACAAATCAAGTTACGTTGGGAGCAAGAGGAGGAAGAATCCGTCCCGCACCGGGTTTTGTTGTTCATTCCCGGACCGGTAGCGGACGCGACGTATTCTATTACCCACTTTTCCTGGCGCGCCAAGATGACACAAGAAGGCATCCGGGAAGGGGACGAGACCAACTTTCCGGATGAACCTCCCTTTGGACGCCGGCCAACCATCTCCTTGCGGGAACTGGGTCTGCTTGGGGGAGCGCGGCTGGCCGTTATGACCTTGCAATTTCCAACCGGCTTTTTCGATCGCGAATCCTTTGTCCCTCTCCGTGACACTGGTTTTTCTTCCGTGGCGTTTCCCGAAGGGGAGATCGTAATCCGTATTTCTTCATTGGATCCGGCGCCTTTCACCGGGTTCCCGCAGGATATCCAAGAAGTAATGAGCCGTCTGGCTCTCAATTTTCCTCCTCTGCGGGCCGTGGAAACGCCCCCCGATTTTCCCGCGTGGCCGGTGTATTTCGATCGGCCCTGTTTGAAAATCCGTTGCGGTGAAGAGGGGGTGGTATCCGTTCGGGGATCCGAAATCCTGGCCCTGTATGCCGAGGCGGTTCCAGTGGAATCGTTGGCGCTTTTCCGCGAACGGAAACCGGTTACCGTGTTGGTGCAGGACGCGGGCGGCCGTGTGAAATCCACCGGGGACTTATTGCCGGACGACATGATCCGGTTTTTTGCCCCCCGTTCGACATCGCCTTATTCGCCGGAGACTGTCACGTGGATTACCCAGGATTCGGCATCGCACCGGGAAATTCCCCGGGTGGCGGCTGGTCCGGCAGGCGAGGCTGCTTCAGTTCTCGAACGGCGGATGCATTTCGAAGAAGACCACGTGTTCATCGAGGACAACGATAAAAACGAGGAGCAGCATCTTTATTGGATGTGGCATGATTTCATCCAGGATGGCACGCAAGAGTTGATCTTCCCCGTGCCGGAAGGCATCGCGGAGACCACCGCCACTTTGTTTCTGCGCATGGCCGCCAGTGAATCCTACATCTACCTGGCTTCCGGGGGATTGATGGCTGAACTGAATGGCATGCCCCTATCCAATGATCTTTCCCGTTCTCCTTCCGGTATTTTTTCGGCCACATTGGCCATTGCTCCCCGGGGAGTACGGGCAGGGACCAACACCCTGCGCTTAAACGTCCAGATCCCCAATCAACAGAACTATACCGAGGCAGGATTTTATTTGGATTGGGCGGAACTGCGGATTTTGCAGCCGGTTGCGCCATCCCGTGAGCCATATTTCAATCCCGGAGGATACGCGGCAGCCACGGTTCCTCAATATACGGAATCCGTTTGGCTGGTTCGGGAACTGGGATCGAAGCCGGAAGGGCAGCCGGATACCGGAAATCTATTTTACGCGGATCCCGCGGAGGGAGCGTTTTCTTTTCCGCCGGAGCCGTCTGCCTGGAGGGTTTATTTTTTGCCGGCGGGGGCGGAAGTGAAATCGGTTACCCGGGAGCCGGTAATCGAACCGTTGAAAAATCGTGGAATCCTGAGCGATACCCGTCAGGCGGATGTGATCTTTATCGCGCCGGGAGCATGGCAGCCGCCGCTGCAGCCGTATGCCGGTTTTCTGGCCAAACGGGGGTACCGCTCTCGCTTGGTGGCCGTGGAGGAATTGTATGATCTGTTCGGGGATGGCCGGTTGTCGCCTTACAGCTTGCGGGATTTTTTGCGATACGCGTATTGGAATTGGGAGCGTCCCCGGCCTTCGTGGGTGTTGTTGGCCGGCGACGCGACGTGGGATTACTGGGGGAGGTACCGAAACGGAGTCCGTAATTATGTTCCTGGGTTTCGGGAGCACGCGAATTACGCGGTGGAAAACTGGTTTGTCCGGTGTGACGCGGAATCCGATCTCTTGCCGGATATGATGGTGGCCCGCTGGGCGGTGCGCGCGGCGACCGAAATCGATGTGCTGGTATCGAAAAGCCTGGCGTATCAGAATCCGGTGAATCCCGGCCCCTGGATGAATCATGTCTTTCAACTGATCGATGATGATTTCGAGCGGTTTTCCGATGAACTGGCGCGGGATTGGATCCCGAAGGGATTTCGTTTGACGCGGCGTCACATCGCGGATTATCCCTTGATCGACAATATCTATCTTCCCGAGAGGCTGCGGCAAAGGTTGCGGGCCAAAACCAGCCCGGAGGCGACTGAAGACATCGTAGCCATCCTCAATCAGGGGGTTTTTTTGTGGGATTATTTTGGTCATGGCGCGCCCAATGTGCTGGGCGAGGAACGTATGTTCTTCGGCGGCGGTTCCAAATACTCGGACGCGAGGAAGTTAACCAATGGCGGGATGTTGCCCATCCTATGGGCGTTTACCTGCGAAACCGCCACGTTCGATTACCCGCGGGACAAGTGGAACATTTCCATTGGGGAGGACTTGCTGGCGCATCCGCAGGGAGGCTTGATCGCGCTGGTGGGGGCGACAGGCCGGGGATTTCCCTCAGATCATATCACATTGGCGCGGGCCCTGTATGAAGCCGCGTTCACCCGGCGTTTTCCAACGCTGGGGCAGATCTTTTACGCCGCCCAATTGCTTGGCGCGGCGCAGTATCCGCGGTTTGAACCCATGGACCAATTCGCCATCCTGGGCGATCCCTTCATCCGGTTCCCGGAATTCGTGGACGTTGAGGTGGCGGGAAAAGCCACCAGCCAGGGCATCGCGTACGAATGGGAGTTGGCACAAGAAAAAGACTTGCCGGCGGGATACCGGGTTTGGTTGGAGGATGGCCGGAGCGTAGTTGAGGAGCAGGCTGCCGCCCTCACTCAAACGCCAGAAGGGCGGTTGCGAGGGGAGATACCTTACGCGGGGAAACACAATCCCGGGGTCCGGCGGATCGGGGTGGAAGCCATGACGGTCCGGAACGGGCGCGTGCTCATTGCCCACGGCGCGGCGGAACTGCCGGCCGAAGAGCCTTCCACGCCGTTGGTCGTTCCGGCCACGGGCTGTTTACCGGATGTGGACTTTGTGCCCGGTTCGTTGACGTTCACGCCATCCCCGCCCCGCGCGGGTCAAACCATTTTTCTGGAGGCCCGGATTCACAACCGGGGCCTGGCCAGCGCGACGGAGATTACGATCCGGGGTTATACTGGAACGGAGGAGAAGGAGCGAAAAGAACTGGAAGTGACTGTTGGCCAGCGGGGGGCCATAGTGGACCGGTTGGATCCCGGCCAGGAAAAATCCGTGCGTATACGCTGGGATCCCATCGGCAATTCCGGACCGCACACGCTGACGTTGGTGATTGATCCCGGCCGGCGGATTCCGTGGGAAGATCCCCGGGAACGTTCGATTTCCATCCCGGTGACCGTCATGAAAAAGGCTGATCTGGTGGTGAAGGAGAGCGCGTTTGAAATGCAGCCGATCGAAGACGGGAAGCGGTATCAGATCTATTTTGAAATCCAGAATCAGGGCGAGAGCCGCGCCGAACAGATCATTGTGGAGTTGGGGATCCAGTTGCCCGGCCAGATGGGCATGGAGACAATCCGGATCCCCAAGTTGTATGATCTTGATCCGGGACAACGGCAACCTTTTGGGGGAATCCGAATCCCATCTGAATTTCGCTCCTTGGAGATTGTAGTCGATCCGGATGAAATCGTGGACGAGGAAACGCACGCCAACAACCGGTTCCGGTACCCACCGCCTGGATCAGGGAATTGACTCAACGTTATTGCGGTGACGAATCAATGAATCTAACCTGGATGCCGGGAGGCAACTGGGAGGAAAACTCTTCCAAATGCGCCCGCAGGCGGGGGGCTTCATCGGGAGAAAGGGCGAAGAAGGCCACCGTGGTATCGGCGACGGTCTCTTGTTGGTTCACGGTCCACTCGCCGATTTTGATCCAGGATTCTGGCAGATTCCGGCGAAACCAGCTTTCATAAATCACCGCGATCCTGGCGTTGCGTTGCCGGCACCAGGATTCGATAAAGGCGGCTCCCCACCGCCCTTGGGCATTGGCCCAGCCCGGCTCGCGGCTGCCCAATCCCATCAGGTCAAGGCATTCGATATCGGCGAGGTAGTTGATCGCTCCGATGTCGTTGGCAGCCACTGTGGCTCCATTGTAGCAGGCACGTAAAAACAATCCCATTTGATATTGCTGATGATAGATGTTCTCCGCGCCCGGAACAATCCGCCGGATGGATTGCAGATGGTCCCAGAAGGGGGTCAAGCCCAGAAGCAGCATTCCAACCAGGGCGGCATGAATCACGAAGCGGTTGAACCGGGGGGCGGCGGTGGTCCAGATTTCGCGATACCACCCCGCCGGCGTGGGGATAAAGGGGACCAAGGCCATCCATCCCAGAGCCAGCAGATAGGCCTCGTAGCGGTAGAACCATCCGATAAGGGCCAGGGAACAGTGCAGCATGAGCGCCACGGGAAATACAAAATTCCGGATGGTTTCGGGGGAAGAGAAATCCGGGTCGCCGCGCAGGGTGTACAGCCCGGCTCCCAGGGAGAACGCGAAAGGGAGCAACAAGTGGGGCGTTCCCAGCAGTTGGCCGTAAAAGCGTTTGGCGATTTGATCCACCTGTTCCCATCCGGAAGACCCCAGGACGCTTTTCATCAGAACGGAGTTGGGGAAGAAATGCCAACCCAGGCCCGCGTTGATTCCTCCAATCATCACAACCGGTAAGGCGCAGGCCGCCGCGAGGGTGGCGGCCGCGGTCCAGTCACGCCGGAGCGCCAGGATTACCAGAAGCGGAACCGTCACGAAGCCGGTTTCGTAGCGTGTCAATGTGGCCGCGAAACCCAGGAAAAAAAGATGAAAATAGGTGGAGAATCGCGTGGATTCGGGCACGGGATGACCAATCCGGCTGACCAGCAGCAGGACCAGGAGAATGTGCAAGGTGTGTTCCATGCCCAGAGAGATCAGCGCGGGCAAAGGGAGGGCAAACAGAAAAAACGAGGTGGCCGCGGCCGCGGTCCATTCTGAGTGCCAATGCCGGGCGGCGTGGCGGGTCAGCCGCCATGCCAGGGGAACCGCGGCGAGGAGATTCAGCAGGAAAGGGATGATTTCATGGTTTCCGAATATCCAGAAGTTGAAAGCCACCAGCAAAGTCCACAAGGGGGATGAGGATGAGGCACTGAAACCCGCCAGGGAGACGCCGAAGATACCGCTTTCGGCGAAATGGCGGGCCATGGCGAGGTGGATGTAGGGATCGTCGAGGGGATAGACAAAATGGCCAGTGCGGAGAAAGATCCCGAGCTCCAAACCCACGGCCGTCACCGCGAGCAACAAAGCGGGGAGAATGAGAGGAAGGGAGCGATATGAATGACGGGGAGCGATTGGATTCATCATATGGAGTATAGATCTATGTATTTCAACCTGTTCCTATGGTTTGGAGTTATTTGGGTATAATGTCGAAAATGGAATGCCGGGGGAAGGGATAAAGATATTTCCTAGCCAGAAAGGAGGCAGGTTCTGTGGGGAAGATCCGTCCGCCCCAAAAGGTCAAGTGGATCTACGGAGTGTTGTTCAGAGACCCGGCGGTGTGGGAGGAGGCCCGGAGGCGGATCGAGGCGCATTTCGGGCCGATCGACCTGGTGAGCGAGTATTATCCCTTTATCGAAACCACTTACTACGAAGCGGAAATGGGGGCGAAGCTCACCCGGTGTTATGTTTCCCTCCAGGAACTGAGGAATCCGGAGGAGTTGGTTCATGGCAAGCAGTTATCGAACCTGTGGGAAGAACAGTTCTCAGAAAACGGACGGCGGAGAATCAATCTCGATCCCGGGTATCTCGGCGAATCCAACCTGGTGTTGGCCAGCACCAAGAATTTCAGCCAGCGGATCTACCTGGGCCGGGGAATCTACGGAGAAGTTACCATGGTCTACACTCACGGGGATTTCGTGAAATTGCCCTGGACCTATCCGGACTATTGGCATCACAAGGACTTTTTTCTTATGGTTCGGAAAATTTATCAAAACCAGTTGAAGGAATTGACTGCCGGGAAGGGATGAGCAAGGCTTGAGAAATGAAATGCGGATTTCACCCTTTTCAGCGGAATCCTTGTTGCTTTTACTGGAGATTCGGTCTAAATTTAATTAGGCCGGCTCCTGATGGATCGTCCTGGTGGCGATGGCTCCCATGGAATGTAACCCCGTATAAGCCCGTGCTTGCTAAACTGTGGCTTTTTTGCGATCCCGGAGCCGGTTTTTATTGGTTCATCCAATCAGCAAAAAGAGGCGGGGAAAACCGCGATACCGGCTGGGAGAAACCATGGCCATCGATTCGGGCCTGCAACCGCTACCGGCTGATTCACAATTGACAAAACTTTCTCTTGCCATTAGGATTCTATTTACTCGCTGGGGGTGGGCCTCGGCCCTGAGAATCTCTCGCGTGGAGATACCCCTCGAACCTGATCCGGATCATACCGGCGGAGGGAAGCGACGGAGTTTCAGGTTGTATCTGCCTGGAAAATTCCTTCCCGAGCCACCATCCGGTGGCTCGTTTCATTCCCGCTCCTTTCTCTCCGAATCATGATGACCGCGCCGGGGTGGTTTGATATCCCGGCCGGGAAGGAGAGTTCTCATGAAGTACGAATGCCGGCGCCAGCCTGCCGAACCAGGCGGCAATATCACGCAGATGCATTTCGCCCGTCAGGGGATCATCACCGAGGAAATGCGGTACGTTGCCCGGCGGGAGAACCTGGACGCGGATCTCATCCGGTCTGAAGTAGCCCGCGGGCGGATGATCATCCCCGCCAACGTCAACCACAAGCGTCTGGAGCCCATGGCCATCGGCATCGCCGCGCGGTGCAAGATCAACGCCAACATCGGCAATTCGGCGGTCACCTCGGACATTCAAACCGAGTTGGACAAATTGCGTTGGGCCATCCGGTACGGGGCGGATACGGCCATGGATCTCAGCACAGGGGGGAATATCCCTGAAATCCGGCAGGCGCTCATCGATCACAGCCCGGTGCCCATCGGCACGGTCCCGGTTTACGAAGCGTTGACCAAGGTGCGGCGTATCGAGGACCTGACCGAGGACATCTTGCTGGAGACGGTGGAGGAGCAAGCCAAGCAGGGCGTCGATTACATGACCATCCACGCGGGATTGAAACTCCGCCACATTCCCCTGACTTTGAACCGGATTACGGGCATTGTCAGCCGGGGGGGCTCGATTCTGGCCCAATGGATGATGTACCATCACCGGGAGAATCCCTGGTACACGGTCTTCGACGAGTTGTGTGAGATATTCAAACGGTATGATGTTTCATTCAGCCTGGGAGACGGCCTGCGGCCCGGATGCCTGGCCGATGCCAGTGACGAGGCGCAATTCGCCGAGTTGGATGTGCTAGGGGAGTTGACCTTGCGGGCCTGGGAACACGATGTGCAGGTGATGATCGAAGGTCCCGGCCATGTGCCTATGGACCAGATCGAGATGAACGTGAAGCGGGAGATGGAAGTGTGCCATGAGGCCCCCTTCTATGTTCTCGGTCCCCTGGTGACGGATATCGCGCCGGGGTATGACCACATCACTTCGGCCATCGGGGCAGCCATGGCAGGCCAGGCGGGCGCGGCGATGCTGTGTTATGTCACGCCCAAGGAACATTTGGGCTTGCCCAATTTGGAGGACGTGAAGCAGGGCGTGATCGCCTACAAGATCGCGGCGCACGCGGCCGATATCGCCCGGGGCCGTCCCGGGGCGCGCGACCGGGATGACGCGTTGTCCCGCGCGCGGTACGCCTTTGATTGGAACCGCCAGTTCGAACTGTCCCTCGATCCCGAAACCGCCCGCGCCTATCACGACGAAACCCTGCCGGACGAAGGATACAAGGTGGCGGCGTTTTGCTCGATGTGCGGCCCGAAATTCTGTGCCTATAACATTTCGCAGCACGCCTTGCAGCAGCAGGTGCGCGAGTTGCGGGACCGGCTGCAAGCCGAAGGCAAACTGACGGCCGAAATGATCGTGCCGCAGTGAGGGGCCGTTCGGATGGTGGACGGGAGGTGACGAGCGGACCTTCCGGTGGTTAGGGCATGGCGAAATCCACTTTGGGCCGGCCGGGGACATACCGCCGGATGATTCCAATGCTGTAGAGGCCGTTGGAAGTTTCGTAGGGATGCCAGTCGGTGGTGCTGGCGCCTTTATAGGTGCTCGTCGGCCCCAGTCCGATGATCACGCCGATGGATTGCCGGCGGAAACCGAAATCGGGATTGATTTTAGGGTCGAAATATTCAGGGGCTAACGCGGGCCAATACCGCTTGTCATAGGGATCCCAATGGTGTTGTTGCTTGGTTAAATTTAACCGGCCATCCACGGTGAACAGGCTTTTGGCATCGGGAATCTGTTGGAAGGGATCGAACAAAAAACTGGTGAGATAAGCGACCGGCGTGGTCAGCCAATAGTTCTGGTTGACTTCGTGGGAGTGGGGCGGGTTGTCGTTGGCATCCAAGGTGTATTGCAAAATGGCCAATTCCATGGTGCGCTGATCCGACATGGAGCGGGAAATCTTGGCACGGACCTGGGCGTTCAGGAAGTTGGGAACCGCGATCGCGGCCAGGATGCCGATAATCGCCACCACGATTAATAGTTCGATTAAGGTAAATGATTTGACCCTGGCGGTTGGCATTTTCGGATTCCCTCTACGCAGGCCTTCGGAGGAATAGAGCATCTCCATTTGGCCGAAGAATCACGGAATCCCCGATATTTCACACAATCATTCATACGTCCGATAGAATCATTGAAACAGACTATCCGGATCGTGGCAAGGGAAGTCATGGAATTGGGGATCGGAGGTTAGCCGCCAGCCGGCGATCGTTCGATTTCGTTACGGGGGTGTCCCGCTGGGGACTGCCGCACTCGGCGATTCATCCGGGGAAGAGGGAATATCCCCAGGAGCGGGTACGGGACGCGCTGGATCCGCATCCGGCCCGAGGATTTGGATGGATTGAAATTCGGCCAGCGTGCCCCAGGTTCCCACGCCCAGGCGGCCTTCGATGGGGAGATCGAGTTGGGTGGAGATCACATTTTGGCTGTCCACATAACCGTCCAACCGCCGGGTTTCCGCGTTGAATACCACCCGGATTTCATGCCAGACGCCGGGCGTGAAGGTAAACCGATTCTCTTGAAAGACGTTCATTCCCGGATAGTTGTCTAAGTCGTGCCACAGCTCGATGCCGGTATACTGGTTATTCCATCCCCCGATGTTCCAGACGTAATACGGCTTGAGGGGCGCGAAGCCGAAAATGATCCGGACTCCCTCCGCTCCCCCGGTGGTTTTCGCCCGCAGGCGAAGTTCGCCGCTTTGCAGATAAGGACTAAATAGTAACACGGCGGGCTGCGCGGTGATGTCGGTTTGGACGAAGGTGTTTCCCCGCTGGATCCATCCTCCCCGCAGGGGCAGGAATTGCTCATCGGATTGAACCGTCAGGGAACCGGTCCAGGGCGTATCCTCCCATTGTTGGTCCGCGATCATCTGCTGAACCTGTTGATTATAAGCCGGGTTAGGCATGGGATTCCCAACACCCATCATACCATACCCACCCATCCCCATTCCGCCGGCGAATAGTCCGGGAGGATTTTGCCAGGGATCGTGGCGGGGTGTCACCCTGCGGATCGTCGATAGGGAGACGGTTCTGGATTCTCCGGAGCGGCCACGGCTGACGGAGAGAGAAATCGCGGAGCGGCCTTGATCCGCGGCTTGCGCCAGGGCTTTTTCGATGATAGCGCGGTATTGCGAGGGATCGTCCAGCGGGATGCCTTCCACCGCGGTGATGACGTCGTCACTTTGCAAACCGGCCATGAAGGCGGGCGAATTGAACACCACAGCGTAAATCGGAATGCCTGGCGTGCCGGGTTGGTCCCATTGAACACGGATACCCAATTTGTTGAAGAATTCTTTGGGATTCATTAGGCTGGCCGGGTAAACCGGGGCGGAGGACCCCGTACCCGTGATGCGGATGGAGTGGAAATCGGCTTGGGTCTTCCAGGTGCCGATTCCCAAGCGCCCTTCGAAAGATTCGGGAATCACGCATTTCATGATTTGGGCACCGTCAAGATACCCTTCCACTTGTTTCTCGCTGGAATCGAGCACCAGGCGGATGTCGTGCCATTGGCCAGGCGGCAGGTGGAAAGGGGCGCGGGGTGTGATTTCCTCCAAGGCCTGCTCATGCAAGGCCGACCATTTTTCCACAACGCTGCAGGTATTGTCCCATCCGCCGATGTTCCACACGAAATACCGGTTGGGAGATTGATACCCGAAGATGATCCGCACGCCTTCCTGCCCGGTGTTCACGATTGCCTGCAGGCGGATTTCGCCGTTGGCCATCACCGGGCTGAAGAGCAGCAACGTGTGGGCGATTTCGGGTGTCGATTGGACACTCTCTCCTGGATTCCAATACCACTTCCCCCGGAGGGGCAGCACTTGGTTGGGCGTCTCGATGTCCAGCGGCCCCGCGATGAGGTTGGATAACCATCCTTGATCGCGCAAAGCCTGTTCTTCCTTACCCGGAGGCACATGTCGCGCTATAGAGTATCCCGGCGCACCCGTAACGAGTCCCATGCCTTCTTTGATATAAAGCCAACCTTCGTGTTCGGCTTCATCTTGGGTAGAAGCGGGGAGAGAGACCGGCTCCGTTTGGATTTGAGATCGCTCCGGTTGGGCTGGACCGTTCAGCGCGACGCCTAACAGGTCCGCAATGACCTGGTGGGCCTTTTCGCCGGCCAGGTTTTGGGCCAGAATCCCCCCTTGCGCGTTCACCACCAGGTTGCAGGGGATTTCAGGAATCCGAAGCCGCTCTGTGAGGCTCATCCCATCCGCTTGCGTATTCAATACCAGGGGCCAGGGGATTTGCCATTTCCGCGAGAAGGAAAGCACACTTTCCGCGCTGGAATCCGTGCAAATCCCCATGACTTCTAATCCTTTCTCATGAAAACGTTGATACAACAAAAGCAACTCGATGGCGTTTTTGGGGGATTCCGATTTTCCCGTGTTCCAACAATGGAGCAGCAGGATTTTTCCTTCGCTGGCTTGCAGGGAGACCTGTTGGCCCGTGACGCTGGTCACTTCCAATGGTTCCAATTTCTCGAGGCTGGTTACGAGTTGATTTTGAGCGAATCCCAAGAGGAACGGGATCAGTAGAAAAAACGGAACGATCCGGAAAGACGCGCCATGGAATAGGCTATAAAAACCGGATGATGACTTGAACATGGTTCGACCGGCTCCCCTGGCTGTGCGATCGGCAAAATTGAATCCACGGTAAAAAGTGTCCGAACGGCAGGATGCCACTCCAACATAAAAACTGATTAGGCTTCGAATTACTCGATCCC
>ERZ795045.529-NODE-529-length-48817-cov-5.671732_pt1 | contig 48817 bp, 48 predicted proteins | sample MGYA00375129_ERZ795045 | MGnify/ENA primary metagenome ERZ795045 (study PRJEB30174, sample SAMN05720166) | activated sludge metagenome | isolation source: anaerobic digester from wastewater treatment plant | place: Japan | collected 2015-05-15 ...
CGCCCAGGCTATGAGCTCCGTGGCATGCGGCGCGGCTATGCTGACCGAGGAGATCTCCCCTCCTGGAGCGCAGGCGACCCGTGCGAACCCCTCGGACTCGTCCATGGTCCTCGCCCTCCCGAGGGCCGAGACCGGGAAGACCCCCTGCCTGCCGGGTTCCCTGTCGCCCGCCACACCTTTGCCGACAGAGGCGACCTCCGGGTCGGTGAACACGACGCGGGGGATGAGGTCGTACCTCATGGCCGCCGTCTCTTCGCCCACGATGCCCATGACCGCGACCTCAGCCTCCCGGGATGCCACGTACGCGTACATGTGCGACCCCGTCACGTCGCCTGCCGCGTAGACGCCCGGGACGCTCGTGCGCATGTGCCCGTCGACGTGTATGCCCCCACCCTCGCCGACCTCCACGCCCGAGCCCTGGACCCCCTCGGGCACGACCGGCTCTCTCCCGGTGCACACCAGGCAGAGCTCCGCCTTCTCGGTCGTCCTTCCTGACGCGGTCTCGACATCGAGCGTCACGCGGCCGTCACCGGCCCCGGCGGAAGGATGCGCGCCCCGGTGACGAACCGGACCTCCCTGTATCGAGAGGCGAGGAGCCTCGAGACCTCCTCGTCCTCAAGGGGGAGGACCCGGTCCTGCTCCTCCAGGACGACCACCTCCGTCCCGAGCCGGGAGAAGATATGCGCCATTTCCATGCCCACCGCACCTGCTCCCACGATGACGAGGGAGGTGGGGGCCCGCTCCAGATCGAAGACCTCGTCGCTCGTGATGAATCCCGGCAGGGTGAACGATGCGGGCATCCTGGGCCTGGCCCCCGTGGCGATGAGGACGGCGGAGGCCTCCATGACCCGCCCCCCCGCCGCCACCCTGCGTGCGCCCTCGAGGCGTGCGGTGGAGCCGATCAGGGTGACGCCGGCCTTGGCCAGGAGGAACTCCACGCCCTTGGCAAGCCTCTTGACGATGCGCTCGGTCCTCTTCCTCATGGCCTCGAGCGATGCCTTCACCTGGAAAGCGCCTTCGATCTCGATGCCATAGCGCGATGCCTTCTCTACGAGGCCCTTGACCCTCAGGGATTCCATGTACGCCTTCGTGGGGATGCAACCCTTGTTGGTGCATGTACCTCCCCAGCGGTCCTGTTCCACGATGCACACCTTGAGCCCCTTCTTCGCGCCGAGGAGCGCCCCGGTGTATCCGGCGGGCCCGCCGCCGATGACGATGAGGTCGTGCCGGGTGTCGGCGCTCACGGCGCGGTCCTCTTCTTCTTCCGCTCGGGGATGGGGTAGACGGCGTCTATGACCGTGTGCTTGTAGATCTTTATGGCCTCGCGGTGGATCATGAGCATCTCTCTCCTCGCCATAGCCGTCCTGTGAAGGTCGTTGAACCTCTCAACCAGCAGGTTGTACTCCTCGACGTCCTCGGTCCGTTCCATGACCTCCTCGAGGGCCTTCATCTCCTCGATGACCTCCTCGAGCTGGTGCCCGGTATTGCCGAGGGCCTTTGCCATCTCCTCGAGGAGCTCTTTCTCGGTCTTGTCCAGTCCGTCCCTGTGCCTGCCCACGAGCAAGCCTATAGCATAGCGGGGCCTCGCGCAAAAGATGCTTCGGACCCGTGCAGGCATGACATGAACCCCTGTGTTCACGATATACCATGCGTGGTACAATGGAACCTGACGGCCGTCTTCAAGAAAACCGCGGGGAAAGTCGATAGGCCGGCTAGGAAAGGAGACGACGACCATGAACCAGGAGGCCGCCTGCCGTTCGATCGAGACGACGATCAAGAGCCTGGGAAGGGCGACCATCGATTCTCCCGTCTCCGGGAGCACCATCTTCGTGGAGGATCACGAGCGGGTGGTCATCGACACCTCCCTGGGGTTCTTCAAGCGGTGCATGGAGACCGGCTCCGAGCCTGTGTCCTTCGAGCTCGCGGGTCCGCGCCGGAAGATCTACTTCGACCCCTCGAAGACCAAGTGCGCCATCGTCACCTGCGGAGGGTTGTGCCCCGGCATCAACGACGTCATACGGAGCCTCGTGCTCGAGCTGCACTACGCCTACCGCGTGGAGAACATCTACGGTGTGCCGTACGGGCTCCAGGGTTTCATTCCGTCGTACGGCCACGCGCTCGTGGAGCTCACCCCGGATGCGGTCGAGCACATCCACGAGCTCGGGGGGACGGTCCTGGGGTCTTCCAGGGGCTCCCAGGACATCGGCGAGATCGTGGACGCGCTCGAACGGCTCAACATGAACATCGTGTTCTTCATCGGGGGTGACGGGACGCTGAAGGCCGCATCATCGGTCGCCCGGGAGGCCCTCGAGAGGGGGTACAGGTGCGCGGTCATCGCCATCCCGAAGACCATCGACAACGACATCGCCTTTGTATCCAAGACATTCGGCTTCGATACCGCCGTCGAGGAGGCGCGTAAGGTCATCACGTGCGCCCACGCGGAGGCGAAGGGTGCTCCCAACGGTATCGGCCTCGTCAAGCTCATGGGGAGGGACTCGGGATTCATAGCGGCAAACGCGGCCCTCGCATCGAGGGACGTGAACTTCGTCCTCGTCCCGGAAGAGGACTTCGACCTCGAAGGCCCGCGGGGGTTCCTCTGCGCCCTCGAAAAGAGGATACGGACAAGGGGCCATGCCGTGGTGGTCGTTGCCGAGGGTGCAGGCCAGAAGTTCTTCACGGACATGCCCGAGGAAAAAGACGCCTCGGGAAACGTGAGGAAGCACGACATCGGCGTCTACCTGAAAGAAAGGATCGAGAGGTACTTCCAAGAGGTCGCTCTGCCGGTCAACCTGAAGTACATAGACCCGAGCTACACCATAAGGAGCGTGACCGCCAACGCCTCCGACTCGATCTTCTGCGGTTTCCTTGCACAGATGGCGGTACATGCCGGCATGTGCGGCAAAACGGACATGTTGATCGGCCTGTGGAATAATGTATATGTACATATACCCACCGAGATCTGCATGCAGGGCAGGAAGAAGATAGACGTCGGCGGGCCGTTGTGGATGAGCGTGAGAGAGGCCACGGGACAGCCCGTCATGGTGAACGAGGGCTGAGGGGTTCCGGTTGTTGCGGAGCCGGTCGAAAAAGGAGATTGCCATGCCGGACAGGGATCTCTTGGACGAGGAAATCATAGACCTCACCGACCTCCTCGAGGAGGGTACCCCCTCGGGGAAACCCCCGGAAGAGGCGGCGAGGAAGAGGCCGGTGACCGAACCGGACTCGTTCGATCTGGGCAAGGAGCTCGCAACCGATCTCGATATACCGATCGAAGAGATAGACCAGGACACGGCGGGGATCCTGGCGGAGGACGGCCGGGCAACCAAGGCGGGCCCCGACATGGGGATACCGCTGGAAGAAACCCCCGCCACCTTGCAGATGCGGCCGGAGCGGGAGCCCGCCTTGTCCACGGAGACCGAGCTGGCCCTGAAGGAGGCGGCGGAGGAGCTGGGTCTGGCCGGGGAAGAGGAGCTCGGGCTCAAGCCCGTCTCGGACGTGGAGACGCTGCTCGGGGAACCCCCCGCCCAGGGACGGGCGCATGGGGAGCCCAAGCCTGCCTTGTCCACGGAGATCGACCTGGCCCTGAAGGAGGCGGCGGAGGAGCTGGGCCTGGCCGGGGAAGAGGAGCTCGGGCTCAAGCCCGTCTCGGACGTGGAGACGCTGCTCGGGGAACCCCCCGCCCAGGGACGGGCGCATGGGGAGCCCAAGCCCTCCTTGTCCACGGAGATCGACCTGGCCTTGAGAGAAACCCTCGAGGAGGTCCCCTTGACGGAGAAGGAACAGGAGGTGCTGTTGAGCGAGACGCCGGAAGAGGGCGCCGAAGTGACACCCGCAAAAGCCTTAGGCGGCCTCGCCGAGCCGACCCCTCCCTCAGACCGTGAGGCTGTGCCCGGCCCTGGGGAGGCTGAGGCCGGTCCCGTCCCCCCTGCCCTGGCAGGTGCCGACCGTCGGGAGCCTTGCCTTGCAGAAGGCGGCGTGCCGGTCGGGGACGTCATGGGCGCCGTGGTCGAGGACTTCAGGAAGGACATGCCCGCCCTCTTGGAGAGCATCGTGAGGCCGCTCGTCCAGGAACTCGTGCAGGAGATCGTGGCCTCGACCAGGGAGGTGCTCCCGGGTCTCGTCGAGAAGGTCATCCGCGAGGAGATCGAGAAGCTGAAGAAGCTCGCCCTGTGAAGGCGCCCGTTTCCAGGAAGCGGCGCTGCTTTCCCGCGGAAGACGGTGCCCGTCGTCTCGGGCAGCCAGGGCATGGAGGCCTCGCACCCACAGGGAGGTCACGCCGCCTGTCTCCCGCATGCCTGCAGCATGCCAGGCCCCTTCCTCCCGGGTCATAGACGGGGAAGGGGAGGCTCTTCCTCCGAGGGGGCCTCGGGGGTGCTGTCCAATGGTTCTCCGGCCCACGCCGTCATCGTGGTAGACCCTGTTCAGGCATGTCTCGGGTTCTCGACAGGGGTAGCGTCTAAGCGTCCCGGGCCCGAGGGTTCGACCCGGTACGCCCATATCGGCGAGGTCTGTGCCTCTGCACGCTCAGGGCATCAAGCGGCGCCTCGAGCGTGAGCGGTCTTCGGTGCAGGGATCGGTCAGGGACCTGCCCGACGGCATCGCCGCTTTGCCACCACAGCCCTGTTTATGCTATGTGGACACCACCACATTGCTCGCAGGAGTGCGACATGCTCGACAGAGAGTACGACCCGAAGGACATCGAACAGAAGTGGTACGACGTGTGGCTCGAGAAGGGCTACTTCCACGCCGACGAGCTCGACGACACCAGGCCCCCCTATTCGATCGTGATCCCGCCGCCGAACGTGACCGGCGTGCTCCACATGGGGCACGCCCTGAACAACACCCTGCAGGACGTCATGATCCGTTACAAGCGCATGGACGGCTACAACGCCCTGTGGATGCCCGGCACCGACCATGCCGGCATCGCGACCCAGAACGTGGTGGAAAAGGCGCTCGCCGAACGGGGCCTTTCCAGGCACGACCTGGGGAGGGATGCGTTCGTCGAGGAGGTCTGGAAGTGGAGGGAGAAGCACGGCGGCCTCATCATCCACCAGCTCAAGCGCCTGGGTGCGTCGTGCGACTGGGAGAGGACCCGGTTCACCATGGACGAGGGGCTCTCGCACGCCGTGCGCAAGGTCTTCGTGGCGCTCTACAGGGATGGGCTCATCTACAGGAGCGACTACATAGTGAACTGGTGCCCCAGGTGCCACAGCGCCCTGTCGGACCTCGAGGTGGAGCACGAGGAAGAGGATGGTCACCTCTGGCACATCCGCTACCCCTTGGCGGACGGGGACGGGGGGATCGTGGTGGCGACCACGAGGCCCGAGACCATGCTCGGAGACACGGCGGTGGCCGTCAACCCCTCGGACGAGCGCTACCGTGACATGATCGGCAGGCAACTCATCCTCCCGGTGATGAACCGCAGGATCCCCGTCATCGCCGACGCGGTCGTGGACAAGGAGTTCGGGACCGGGGCGGTGAAGATCACCCCGGCGCACGATCTCAACGACTACGAGGCCGGCCTTAGGCACGGCCTCGAGATTGTCGTGGTGATAGACGACTCCGGGGTCATGAACGCAAACGCCGGCCCCTACGAGGGGCTCGACCGGTTCGAGTGCAGGAGGCGTCTCGAGCTCGATCTCGAGGCCCAGGGATACCTCGTGGACAAGACGCCGTACCGGGTGCCTGTGGGCAAGTGCTATCGGTGCAAGACCACGATCGAGCCCTACCTCTCCAAGCAGTGGTTCGTCCGCACCAAGCCACTCGCCGAGGAGGCGATCAGGGCGGTACACGACGGCAGGACGAGGATCGTCCCCGGGAACTGGGAGAAGGTCTACTACGAATGGATGAACAACATCCGCGACTGGTGCATATCGCGCCAGATCTGGTGGGGCCACAGGATCCCGGCCTGGTACTGCGACGGCTGCGGCGCGGTGATCGTGGACGAGGTGGAGCCGAAGACGTGCGGCGCCTGCGGGAACGCCGAACTCAGGCAGGAGACCGATGTCCTGGACACCTGGTTCTCCTCCGGCCTCTGGCCGTTCTCCACCATGGGGTGGCCCGAAGACACGCCGACGCTCAGGCGTTTCTACCCCACGGACGTCCTCATCACGGGCTTCGACATCCTGTTCTTCTGGGTGGCACGCATGATGATGCTCGGCCTCAGGTTCATGGGGGAGGTCCCCTTCAGGGACGTGTACCTGCACGCCCTGGTCCGCGACGAGCAGGGCCAGAAGATGAGCAAGTCGAAGGGGAACATCGTCGACCCGATCCTCGTGATGGACACCTACGGTGCGGATGCCTTCCGCTTCGCGCTGTGCGCGTTCGCGGCCATGGGCAGGGACGTGCGCATCAGTGACAAGAGGGTCCAGGGCTACCGCTATTTCGTCAACAAGATCTGGAACGCGGGCAAGTACGTGCTCTCGAACCTCGCCGGGTTCGACCCCGCGAGGCCCGAGCCGGGCCCGGACGACCTGGGGCTGGCCGAGAAGTGGATACTCACCAGGCTCGACGAGGCGGTGGAACAGACCCGGTCGGCGCTCGACGAGTACCGGTTCAACGATGCCGCGGAGACGCTCTATCACTTCGCCTGGCACACCTTCTGCGACTGGTACATCGAGTTCAGCAAGTCCACGGTCAACACCGAGTCGGGCCATGCGACGAAGTGGGTTCTCCACCACGTCCTCAAGACCCTGCTGGAGCTCCTCCACCCCATCATCCCGTTCGTGACTGAGGAGATCTGGCAGAGCCTGCCGGGCAAAGGCGGGGAGTCGATCGTGATCGCCGCCTACCCGAAGCAGAAGGCCGGCTTCAGGTTCCTCGCTGAAGCGGGGCTCATGGACACGGTCATCGAGGTCATAAGCGGGGTGCGCAGCATCAGGGGCGAGACGGGGATCGCACCCTCGGTCTTGCTCGACGTGGTCGTCAAGACGGACGACCCGGCCATGAGGCGTCTCGTCGAGGAGCATTCGGTCTACATCGCGAACCTCGCGCGCGCCAGGCGCGTCGCATGCATCGCCGACGAGTCCGAAAGGCCTAAGAAGTGCGCCCTTGCGGTCAGGAAGGGGCTCGAGGTGTACGTGCCGCTCGAGGGGGTGGTCGACATAGAGAAGGAGCTCGAGCGCCTCTCCAAGCAGATGAAGAAGGTGGAAAAGGAACTCGGGGAGAAACGCCGCAAGCTCGATAACCCCACCTTCCTGGAGAAGGCGAAGAAGGAGGTCGTGGAGGAGCAGGAGCGGCTGGCCAGGGAGCTCTCCTTCGAGCTCGCCAGCCTGCAGAAGGCCTTCGACATGCTGGCCGGGTGATCGTCGGCGTGGACAAGACCGGCATCTTCACCGAGGTCGTCAAGCTCGAAGAGGTGGACTCCACGAACCGCTACGCGCTCGAGACGGGCCGGTCCGGTGTGATCGTCGCGGCGCTCGGCCAGAGCGCCGGCAGGGGCAGGCGGGGGAGGTCGTGGTTCTCTCCGCCCGGGGAGAACCTCTACATCACCTACACCCTCTCGCCGGTGCGCGAACACTACCCTATCGTGGCGGGGGTGGCGGCCAGGCAGGCGCTCTCCGGGCTGGTCCCGGGCGTCGAGGTCCTCCTGAAGTGGCCGAACGACGTGGTGGCCGCAGGCAGGAAACTCTGCGGCATCCTCTGCGAGAGCTCCTACGGGATAACGGCGGTGGGCATGGGCGTCAACGTGAACCAGAAGGCGTGGCCCGATCCGCTCGCTCCCAGGGCGGTGTCGCTGAGCCAGCTCGCCGGGCGGGACTTCGACCTGGACGAGGTCGCGTCCCGCGTGACCGACAGCCTCTCCGAATGGGTGGAGAGGTACGGGAGGGAGGGGTTCGAACCCGTCAGGGTGGAGTTCCTCGTGCACGGCATGCTGAAAGGCCTCGAGGTGAGGGACGACACCGGCGAGCCGTGCACGATAGTGGACCTCACCCTCGACGGCCATCTCGTTGTCGAGACGAGAACGGGCAGGCGAGAGCTCGTGTCCGAAGGTATCTCCATCGGGTGGTAGGCGGTTCATGCCCGGACCCGCCCTGGGGCGGGGGCCCAGAGAGGGCATCCTTGCCCGCCGTATCGAGGCCGCCGCACCCGGCCTTGCGTCGCTCGGACAGGGTGTCACCCGGCCAGGCCGGCCGGTGTCCCGAACGACCAATGGCAGGTCCTCGGGTGGGAAGACCGCGAGGCTCTGCCGGGTTTCCGGCCCATCCCCTCTGCCCGGCCCTCGAGACGGGCAAACGCTCGTTTCTCGTGCACAGGTGGGCACGATGTCTCGGTCAGCCGTAGATCCTCCTTGCCGATGGTCGTTTCTCGTGCACGGGTGGGCTCGATACCAGGATCTCGCGGCGACGTCGACCGCGGTACCGGCCTTCCCTCGTGGGTCGCGGCCCCGAGTGCAAGAAGGGGTCTCCCCGGTAACGCCCCCGAAGGGCGGCCCCGGGCCCGTGTCGCCCCAAGCGTTTCTCCCCGTCCGTGGTGTTTCCGGCCGCGTTGGGCCCCAGGGTGAGGATGTCCCCCGGCGCCCGGTGGCCGCAAGGGTTTGGGCCCCAACCAGGGTCTTGCCTTTCGTCGAGAAGCGACTACCTTAAGTGGAGGGAGGGAAGGATCATGCGAATGGACAGGAATATCAAGGAAAGAGGCCACGATCCGTACGCAGAGGCACGGAAGTACCCGGAGGGCGCCTATTGTCCCGAGTGTGGTGCCGTGTACAGGCAGGGGCGGTGGATTTGGTCGGATGTCCCTGTCCGTCTCGGGAACCCGGTCCTGTGCGGGGCCTGCAAGAGGGTGCGCGACGCGTTCCCTGCGGGCGAGGTGAGGCTCTCGGGCTCCTATGTCAAGAAGCACAAGGACGAGATCCTCAACCTCATCAACAAGACGGTGGGACAGGCAACTTCGAGATCCCCCCTCAAGCGCCTGATGGACATAGAGGAAGCCGAGGGGAATCTCGTGGTGCGCCTGACGGACGATCACCTGGCACGCCGGGTGGCACACGCCGTGCACCGTGCGTTCAAGGGCGATCTCAGGGTGAGATACTCGCTCGAGGAGAGGTTCGTGAGGCTGCAGTGGCAGCGTGAGATGTAATGTGCCGACTGGTGGTGAACGCGGATGACTTCGGGCTGAGCGAAGAAGTCAACGCGGCGGTTGTGCTCGGTCTCAGGCAGGGGTTCCTGAGCGACACGTCCATACTCGTTATGGCGCCGTTCGCACCCCGGGGGGTGGAAGACCTCCTCCGCCTGGGTGTCACCCACGCGGGGATCCATCTCGACCTGGACGGCCCTCTCTGCTGGAGCCCGGGTGGCGGGGAGCGATACCCCCGGACCGAGCTCAAGCGGATGCTGGAGAAGGGGGATCTCGCGCACGCGTGCGAGGAGGCCGCGAGGAGGCAGATCGAGGCCTTCTTCGCGACAGGGATGGCCCCCTCACACCTGGACACCCACCACCACGTGCACGGGTTCAGGCCCGTCTTCGATCTCGTCGTGAGGCTTGCGCTCGAGTACGGGATCCCTGCGCTCAGGTTCAGCCGGGGGGGGTACCGCCTCCCCACGAGGCAGGACATCCCCCTCCAACCGGAAGAGGCCCTCGCCATGGAAGAGGCGCTCACGCGGGCCGGTATCTTCCACTGCGACCGGATGGCTGAAGGTGCGGGACTGATCTTCGGGTTCATGGACGAGCCGCCTGAGGGCACCACGGAGCTCGTCGTGCACCCCTCGCTCGGGGGCGACCCCTGGCGTGCCCGCGAGCTGGACGCCCTCGAACGCGCGGCCCGGGGCCGGCCGTTGAGGGGGCCGGGGTTCGTCCTCACGAGTTTCCGGGATCTCGTCGGCCTGGAGTGATGCACGCGCCCGCAGACGGTGTGCCGGGCCTTTGCACCCACCTCGAGGCACGCCCTGAAGGGCGGGTTTGGTTGGTGCGCCGGCCCTGCCTTGTGGGAGACGGAGAAAAGCCGCTGCTCAGAAAAGGGGAGGGTCGGGAGAGCGCCCATGCCCTCTGCTGAGTGCTGGAGGAGACCGGGGATCAGCCCGAGACCGGGGATGAGAGCCTTCGAGCCGCCCTCAGGCCCGACTTCGCCTGTCCAGGAGGACGTTCCTCAAGGTGAGGACGATGTCGGCGAGCACCATGAGGCCGTTTATCGCGTAGAGGGCCGTGACCCAGTCCAGGTTGTAGTGGACCTTGTGCAGGATGCCCGCAACGTAGCCAGCCAGCACGATGAAGAGGAAGACCGCGCTCTTGCCCTTGGCGGTTCTGGACACCGCGGACTTGTAGATGGAAACCGGCCATGCCGACCCGAAGCAGATCAGCATGACCGCCTCGTAGACGCTCACGCCGCCGTCTCAGACGTTCTGCGCCATCTGGAAGATGGGCAGGTACATGGCGACGACCACGAAACCGATGATGCCGCCCAAGAACACCATGAGCATGGGCTCGAGGGCCGAGGTCAGCGCCTCCACCGCCGCGTCGACCTCCTCGTCGTAGAAGTCGGCTATCTTCCCGAGCATCTGGTCCATGGCGCCTGTCGCCTCACCCACCGAGATCATCTGGACGACCATGCCGGGGAAGATGCCGGTCTGCTCGAGGGGTTCGGACATGGACTTGCCCTCGCTGATGGACGCCCTCACCGCCAATATCGCCTCCTCCACGATCACGTTGCCCGCGGTCCTCGAGGTGATCTCGAGCCCGTCCATGATGGGCACGCCCGAGGAGATCATGGTGCCCAGGGTGCGGGTGAACTTCGCGACCGCCACCTTCCTGAGCAGGGGCCCGAAGATGGGCAGGCGCAGGAAGAGCTTGTCCGTCATGTATCTGCCCTTCTTCTGGGTCCTCACCCACTTGAATGCGATCACGAACCCGACGATGGCCCCGAAGATCGCCCACCAGAAATGCCTGAAGAGGTTGCTCAGGTTCACCACCAGCTGGGTCGGGGCCGGGAGGGCTGAACCGAACTGCTTGAACATGTCGCTGAAGGTCGGGATCACGAAGATCATGAGCACCGCCACCACGCCGAAGGCCACGCACAGCACGATGATGGGATACGTCATGGCGCTCTTGATCTTGTTCTTCAGGTTTTCGTTCTTCTCCATGTAGACGGCCAGCCTGTTCAGGACGGTGTCGAGCACGCCGCCCACCTCGCCCGCCGCCACCAGGTTCACGTACAGGCTGTCGAACACCTTCGGGTGCTTCCTGAGGGCGTCGGCGAAGGTGCTTCCCGACTCCACGTCCTGCTTCACCTGGGAGAGCACCTTCTTGAAAGAGGGGTTCGGCTGCTGCGTGGACAGGATGTCCAGGCACTGCACGAGCGGCAGACCTGCACTGATCATGGTTGCGAACTGCCGGGTGAAGATCACGATCTCCTTGGTCTTCACGCCGCGCGTAAACAGGGTCAGCTCCTTGGGCTTCGCCTTGATCTTGGTGGGGACGATGCGCTGTCTCTTGAGGATCATGCCCACCACCGCCTTGTCAGCGGCCTCGATCTCGCCTTTCTTGACGGTACCGTCTACGAGCCTTCCTTCCCACACGAATACTGCCATGGGCTATCTCCTCTCCATACCCGTAGTGCTGCGCTGATGCGAGGGCGAGGACATCATCTGCCTGAGCTCTTCGGGGTCAAGCGACCTGCCGAGGGCGTCATCGAGCGAGATGAGCTTGCGCAGGTACAGGTTGAGCAGTGACTGGTTCATCGTCTGCATGCCGTGTTTCGTCTGTCCGACCTGCATCTGGGAATAGATCTGGTGGATCTTGTCTTCCCTGATCAGGTTCCTGATGGCCGGGGTGGATATCATGACCTCGGATGCGAGCACCCTGCCCTTGCCGTCGAGCCTCGGGATGAGCTGCTGGGCGATCACCGCCTCGAGCACGAAGGCGAGCTGGGCCCTGATCTGTGACTGCTGGTGCGCAGGGAAGGCGTCCACGATCCTGTTCACCGTCTGGACCGCGGAATTGGTGTGGAGGGTGGCGAACACGAGGTGGCCGGTCTCCGAGATGGTGAGCGCGGCCTGCATGGTCTCGAGGTCGCGCATCTCGCCGATGAATACCACGTCCGGGTCCTGCCTGAGGATGTACTTCAAGGCGTTGGCGAAGCTCTTGCTGTCCGAGCCGATCTCGCGCTGGTTGACCAGGCATCCCTTGTGCTTGTGCACGAACTCGATGGGGTCCTCGATGGTCACGATGTGGTCGTGACGCTCGGTGTTGATCTTGTCGAGAAAGGCGGCCAGGGTCGTGGACTTGCCGCACCCGGTCGGGCCGGTGACCAGGATGAGACCCCTGGGCAGCGAGGTGAGCTTCATGACCACGGGGGGCAGGCCCAGGCCGTCGAGCGGCATGATCTCGTAGGGGATCATCCTGAACACGCCGGCCAGCGCCCCGCGCTGCACGAAGATGTTGGCCCTGAAGCGCGCTATCCCCTTGATGCCGAAGGAGAGGTCGAGCTCCTGCTCTTCCTCGAACTTGTGTTTCTGGGCCTCGGTGAGGATCGAGTAGAGCAGCTCACGGACGCTCTTGGGATCGAGCACCGGGGAATCGAGCGGGTAGAGCTGGCCCCGCACGCGGACCTGGGGCGGGGAACCCGTGGTTACGTGGAGGTCCGATGCCCCCTTGTCCACCATCATCTTGAGCAAGTCGTATATGGAATGTTCCAAGGTTAACCTCCGTTGCCGACGTCAGTCCGCCATGGTGGTCCTGAGGATCTCGGCCACCGAGGTGACCCCCTCGACGATCTTGGTGAGACCGCTCTGCCTGAGGGTCTTCATCCCCTCCTTGACCGCCTGGTTCTTGATCTCCGTTGCGGATGCGCCCATGAGGATGAGCTCGCGGATGGACTCGGTGATGGGCATCACCTCGTAGAGCGCGATCCTGCCCTTGTACCCGGTATTGCCGCACATCGGGCACCCCTTGCCCGTGATACACTCCACGCGACCGGCGGTCTCGAGGTCCATCCCCATCTGGTGGAGGGTCTCCACGGACACCTCGTCTTTGGTCCTGCACTGGGTGCACACCTTCCGGGCGAGCCTCTGTGCCACGATGAGGTTCACCGAGGATGCCACCAGGAACGGCTCGATGCCCATGTTCAGGAGCCTGTTCACCGTGGAGGGGGCGTCGTTGGTGTGCAGGGTCGACAGCACGAGGTGGCCGGTGAGGGCCGCCTTGATCCCTATCTCGGCGGTCTCGAAGTCGCGTATCTCGCCCACCAGGATGATGTCCGGGTCCTGCCTCAGGAAGGACCGCAGGGCCGCGGCGAAGGTGAGGCCGATCTCCTCGTGCACCTGGACCTGGTTCACGCCCGGGAGGTTGAACTCGACGGGGTCTTCGGCCGTGGAGATGTTGCGGTCAATCTTGTTGAGCTCCGACAGGGCGGAATACAGGGTCGTGGTCTTTCCCGACCCGGTGGGCCCGGTGACGAGCACCATGCCCCAGGGCTTGTAGATGGCCTCCTTGAAACGGGCGAGCGCCTCCTCCTCGAACCCGAGTTTCGTCATGTCGAGCTGGAGGTTCGACTTGTCCAGGATACGCAGCACCACCTTCTCGCCGAACAGGGTCGGGAGCACCGACACGCGGAACTCCACCTCCTTGCCCCCCTGGACCTTGAGCTTGATCCTGCCGTCCTGGGGGAGCCTCCGCTCCGCGATGTCGAGCTTGGCCATGATCTTGATGCGCGAGACGAGCGCGTTCTTGAGCTTCAAGGGCGGCTTCATGGCCTCGATGAGCATGCCGTCAAGCCGGTACCTTATCCGCATGAACTTCTCGTACGGCTCCATGTGGATGTCGCTCGCGCCCTTCTTGATGGCGTCCAGGAGCGTGAGGTTGACGAGCTTGATGACAGGCGCCTGGTCGGCCTCCTTCTCGAGGTCTCCCACCGATATCTCGTCGCCGTCCATGCTCACCTCGACGGCCCCGCCCAGGTCTTCGATGCTGCTCAGGGCGTCGTCGAGGGAGGCGGTCTGGTCGTAGAAGTGGTCGATGGCCCACTTGAGGGAGTCCTCGGAGGTGACGTAGACCTCGATGGAATACCCCGTGAGGAACTTGAGGTCGTCGACGGCGAAGATGTTCGTGGGGTCGGTCATCGCCACCTTGAGGGTGGACCCGTTCCGGTCGAAGGGGATGGCGTGATACTTCTGCACCACGTTCAGCGGTATGAGCTTGACCACCTCCGGGTCGGGGTTCATGTTCTTGAGTATGATGGAGGGCAGGCGGTACTGCTTGCCCAAGAACTCGACGAGCTGTTCCTCGCTCAGGTGCCCGAGCTTGACGAGCTGGGATCCGAGCCGGGTCCCCGTGGTTTTCTGGGCGCGTTGCGCCTCGAGGAGTTGTTCAGGGGTGATCAGTGCGTTCTTGACAAGTTGCTCGCCTATGCGCTCGTTCGCCATGTTTCACCTTCTGTTAGCCTATCGGCATGTGGATATGCCGACTTTAACGGACCATCCACCGTTATCAATGGTGTAATCGTGCGTTCTTATGAGATGTTACGACCGCCCCGGTTCCGTGGGGGGTGCATTGAGGATCGTGTGGTCAGACCCTTCGGTGGGCTCGTCGTCTCCCTCCCGGGATCGTGCGGCCTTCCTGAGGGGTATCACCTTCGGCCTCGAGCGGGTGCCCGCCTCGTCAAGGGGCTGTCTGCCGGAAGGCGCCTGGAGGCGGGAGAGGTGCATGGGCACATCCTGCATGGTGAACCGCGCCCCCTCGATGTACTCCCTCCTGAGTATCCAAATGACCTCGCGGGGGGGGAAGGTCAACAAGAGGAGCTTCACCCTGAACCAGCCTGCCTTCACGTCAGGCTCGACCGCCTCGATCCTGGCGTAGACGGAGGGCTTGTCGCTCACGTGGACGACCACGATGTCCCCTACGGAGGTCATGGGCCTTGTCTACCACAAAGTGGCAACGGATGTCATCCCGTCTCGATGGTGCGCCGGGTGCCTGCCGCGAGGAGGGGTACGCAGGTGGATGTCCCTGGCAGGGCGGCGCGGTGGTCCTCGCCGGGTTGTTCGACAGGTTGTGACTCGGGTGGCATGCATCGGCGCGCCGGATGGGGGAGCGGCCCCTGTGCTCGAAGCTCGAGAGGCTGCCGAAAGCAGGGGGAGACGCCCCCTGGTTTCTCGATACGCGCGCAGGCGGCAGGCCCGACATGCCGTCTCGCGTGGGGAGAACGGCAGCCGGTGTGAGCAAGGGCCCTTTCCATAACGGGCGGGATCGGCGGCGTGACGGGCGGGACAGGTGATGCAAGGATGGAGGCCCGGCCCGTGGCGGCTGTCCCGGAAGGACAGCCCAGAGGCGCTCTCCACCCACGAAAAGGCGCCGGCCTTGCCAAGGAGTGGGACTGGGCGTAAACTTGGATACCCATCAGGACGATGAGGTAGGGAAATGGCTGAAGAGATCCTCTTCGTTGACGACGAATCGGTAATCCTGGACATCGTCCGGCAGGTCTTCTCCGAGCGCGGCAAGGACATACTCACTGCGGCCGGGCCGATGGAGGCGCTCGACATCGTGAGGTCCAACGAGGTCGCGGTGATCGTGGCTGACAACCACATGCCGGGCATGACCGGGATCGAGCTCCTCTCGCGCGTCAAGGTCATCTCGCCGGACACGGTGAAGATCGTCATGACAGGGTTCGCCGATCTGGAGACGGCCCTGGAGGCCATCAACCGCGCGGAGGTCTACCGGTTCGTCGTGAAGCCCTTCGAGAACGAGCAGCTCGCTTCCCTGGTGGAGGACGCCCTCGAGCGGTACCGGCTCGTGAAGTCCATCATGAGGGGGGACCAGTCCACCATGCGCTCGCTCGTCCACGCATTGGAGCTGAAGGACCCCTACACCAGGGGGCACTCGGAGCGGGTCGCCGAGTATGCGGTCTTGATCGCGCGGGCATTGGGCCTGGCCGAGGACGAGCAGGACGCGATCCGCTACGGGAGCTGGTTGCACGACTGCGGCAAGATAGGCGTGTCCGAGAACATACTCAACTACGAGGGCCCACTCGACGAGGCGGAAGTCCACGTCATCCACAACCATCCCCTCTGGGGCGCGGACGTGGCCCGGACAGGCCACCTCTCGAGGCCCATCGTGAACATCATCCTGTCGCACCACGAGCGCTACGACGGGAAGGGGTACCCCTTGGGGCTCTCGGGCAAGGATATACCTCTCGAGGCGCGGATCGTGAGCGTGGCCGACGTCTACGACGCGCTCACCACCGAGCGGCCCTACAGGGGGGCGTATTCCCCCGAGCGGGCGCTCGAGATGCTCGACTCCATGAAGGGCACTATCCTCGACCCCGAGATCGTCGGGTGTTTCGCTCAGGCCATGAAGGAAAAGATCCAGGGTGGGAGCTGATCCGCCGCACCCGGGCGATCGGCGCCTTGCGCCCCGGAGACAGGCAGCCCTCCCCATGAAAGCCTGGCATGTCTCCACTGTGCCTTGGGGCGGGGCTCCTCTCCATCCATACACCCCGAAGCCTCCCCTTGAAAGCCTGGCCTGTGGCCACCGTGCAGCCGGCGGACGAGACGCAGTATGCATGAGCGTGTGCCTTGCCCGGGAATCCTCGGTGGTGTCCTGTTGGCCTGTTGGAAAGATACAGGGGGTCATCGACCGATGTCCCCCCTGTGGGGTATACAGTGGCGTCCCCAAGGGGATTTGAACCCCTGTCGCCGGCGTGAAAGGCCGGTGTCCTGGGCCTGGCTAGACGATGGGGACGATTACCAGTGAGCCAGGAGGGACTCGAACCCTCGACCACCGGATTAAAAGTCCGATGCTCTACCGACTGAGCTACTGGCTCAGTTCGACAACCCCCTATGTCATGGATGGGTGAAAAGATCAAGAAGAAGATGAGCAGGATAGGTGCTTGGGGACAGAGTGGGTGGCCCGCGGCAAGGCTTGGTCTCGACGGGGGGAAGGGAAGGCTTCCGTCCGCATGCTCAGCAGGTGAGTGAACAACGTGCCTGCGGGGGATCGAGACGTACCCTGGCGTCATGCAGGGGATTGCCCGGTGAGGCCCTTGTGGTGTAGTGTCGAATCGTCATGATCTGGGCGCTTGTGTACCTACCTGTCGCGTACTACCTGTGGAGGGTTTACGCCTCTCGTATCGAGCCTCTCTCCCTCTCCCTCATGACCGCCGTGGTCGTGGGTTTCTGCCTGGTCGAGTGGTCCATGCTGAAGAGGGACGGGAAAAGGTCGCGCGCCATGATGGCCGTTCTGTGTCTCACGCTGGGATCGCTCCTGGGCGGGTTTTTCTTCAGGCCGTAGGATCTACGGGGATATGCCCCGGGTGAGCGCGATGAGATGCCTGGGGCCCTGCTCACGAAGATCCCGCCACGGGTGCGGCGTGCGCGTGGGCGTCTCGCTCATGCAGGTCTTCCCGGTAAAGAGCGGGGCAGGTCCCCTCGCACGACACCCGGGCTGCCGTGCCCGTTGACGCCCCGATGCCCCAACTGGTGCGCCTCCTTGGGCGCAAAGCTCGTTCGATGCCTGAGACCTTCGTCCTTGCAGCCCTGTTTGGGGGACGATGCCTTCGCGGTCCTGTCCTGCCTTCCGGGCGGGCGGAAGCCGCACGTGGCGAGAGGGGTGCATCAGGACATCGTGTGCCGCAAAGGGCCTTGCAGATCCCTGCTGGGGTCGGCGTGGGAGAAGGTGGACGTCTTCGGGCGGTCGCTCTTCCCTGTGCCTAGAGCTCCTCGGCGTAACAGTAGTCGTAGACCTTGGTGACCCGGACACCCTGGATGGAGAAGTAGAACTCCTCTCCCCTCTCCACGCCGCTCACCTCGGCCACCCCCGACTCTTGCGCCTGGAAGATCTTGGTGCTCCCGAAGTCGAATATGGGAAGGACCTTGCTCGAGTAGGTCCATATGGTGCCGTCTTCGCTGATGGTCGAGATGATGTACTCTCCCCGACTCAGCCACTTCTTCATCCCCTGGAACTCGAACTTCCTGTTTTCCTGGTATGTTTGCTCGGTTCTCTTCATGACTGGCACCTTCCTTGGTTTCCCTCCCTACATACCTTATCGGCCGGAGTCGTGGGGGCCTTGACACGTGAGCCGGGCGGGCGTGTCCATCCCGGGGCTTCCTTCCCCTTGCCTGGAGAGGGTCGTCGTCCCCGGCCCGGGCCCCAGAGGCCCCAGGAAGGCGCGCGGCAGGGGACGGCCGATGAGAGGCATCAAGCGTCGGCAGGACGCCCCGGCTGGAGACGAAGGGCAGGGTCATGCGCGGTGGGGCACCCAGCAGGGTGAGTCCCCTCACATGGCTTGCGGCCCACAAGCCTGCTCTGCGCGTGGTCCCCTCGGGCGTAACTCCATGCTTTGCTCCTTGCCGGGAGGCGAGGGGTCGATGGAGGGAAGCAGCGGGGTATGCGGCGTGCGGGCGCAGATCTCAGCGGTTCTTGTGGCGCGCCCGTGCCTTCATGGAGTCCTTGTAGAGCTTGTAATCCATGCTGTCCACCAGGGCCATCCAGGAGGCCTCGAGGATGTTGCTGGACACGCCCACCGTGGACCAGTGATCCTTCCTGTCGCCCGACTCTATGAGGACCCTGACCACAGACTCGGTGCCTTTTCGCGACGAGATGACGCGGACCTTGTAGTCCAGGAGCTGGACCTCTTCTATGGACGGGTAGAACTTCGAGAGCGCCTTCCTGAGCGCCCTGTCCAGCGCGTTGACCGGGCCGTTTCCCAAGGCCGCGGTGTGCTCGACGTTGCCGTCAACCTCGATCATGATCGTCGCCTCGGAGACCGGGTCGGTGTCGTCGCTGCGGCGTTCCGTGTTGACCCTGAAGCCCTTCAGCTTGAAGAACCGCATGTGCTCGCCCATGGCCTTCTTCATGAGGAGTTCCAGGGATGCGTCCGCGCCCTCGAACTGGAACCCGCAGTCTTCCAGGTCCTTGATGCTCTTGACGATCTCTGCGGCGGTGGCGTCGTCCCTCGAGAGGTCTATGTTGAACTCCCGGGCCTTGTAGATGATGTTGCTCTTGCCCGAGTGCTCGGACACGAGGACCTTGCGCTGGTTGCCCACGAGTGAGGGGTCGATGTGCTCGTAGGTGGACGGGTCGCCCATGACCGCGCTCACGTGGACCCCGCCCTTGTGGGCGAAGGCGGCCTCTCCGACGTAGGGCTGGTGCTTGTCGTGGGAGAGGTTGGCGATGTCGTCGAAGAACCTCGAGATCTCGCTCAGCATGCCGAGGTTCTCCCTGGGGATCGTCTCGCAGCCGAGCTTGAGGGAGAGGGTGGGGATGATGGAGCACAGGTTCGCGTTCCCGCACCTCTCGCCCACGCCGTTGATCGTGCCGTGGACCTGGACTGCGCCTGCCTGAACGGCGCTCAAGGAATTGGCCACGGCGAGCTCCGAGTCGTTGTGGCAGTGGATCCCTATGGGCGACGTGATGGTCGCCTTGACCCTGCCCACGGTAGCCGCGATGTAGTCAGGCAGAGATCCGCCGTTGGTGTCGCACAGGACGACCCGGTCCGCACCGCCCAGAGATGCGGCCTTCACCGCCGCGAGGGCATATTCGCTGTTGGCCCTGAAGCCGTCGAAGAAGTGTTCCGCGTCGAAGATCACCATGGGGTAATGGGTCTTGAGGAAGGCGACCGTGTCCCTGATCATCCTCACGTTTTCCTCGAGGGTGCAACCCAGCCCGCCCTGTCCGCTCACGTGGATGTCCCACGTCTTGCCGAAGATGGTCACCCCTTGGGGCCTCGCGTTCAAGACCGCCTTGATGAGGCGGTCGTTCTCGGGTGTCTGGCCCGGCCTGCAGGTGCTGCAGAACGCCAGGATCGTGGCGTTCTTGGGGTGCATCTGCCTGAGCCTTGCGAACAGCTTGTCGTCTTTCGGGTTCGCGCCGGGCCACCCCGCCTCGATGAAGTGGACGCCGAGCTGATCGAGCTTGGAGACGATCGATACCTTGTCGTCCAGGGACAGGCTGATGTCCTCGGCCTGTGCGCCGTCTCGCAGGGTGGTGTCGTAGATCTCGACCCTTCTCAAGCCTCTCCCCTCGATTTGTCCAGCTCGAAGGCGTCGTGGAGCACCCTTACCCCGAGCTCTATGAACTTTTCGTCGATCACGCAGGAGATCTTGATCTCCGAGGTGGAGATCATCTGGATGTTGATGCCAACGCTGGAGAGCGCGGAGAACATCTTGGACGCGACCCCCGCGTGGGAGCGCATGCCGACGCCGACGATGGAGAGCTTCGCGACGGATGTGTCGCCCACGACGTCCCTGCACCCGAGTCTGTCCGCTATCCCCTTGACGATGGCGAGGGCCCTTTCGTAGTCGCTCTTGCTCACGGTGAAGCTCAGGTCCGCGAGCTTGCCGTCTGCGGAGACGTTCTGGATGATCATGTCCACGTTGATGTTGTTCTCGGCCAGGGGCGTAAAGATCATGGCCGCCACCCCGGGCTTGTCCTGTACGCCCAAGATCGTTATCTTCGCCTCGTTCCTGTCGTGGGTGATCCCTGAGACGACCTCTTTTTCCATGTCGGCATCCTCCTGGGTGGTCAGAGTGCCTCCCTCGTCGCTGAAGGTGCTCTTCACGAGGATGGGCACGTTATACTTCTTCGCGAACTCCACCGAGCGCGTCTGGAGAACCTTTGCCCCCAGTGACGCCATCTCGAGCATCTCGTCGTACGAGATCTTGTCCAACCTCCTCGCCTTGTCGTAGATGTTCGGGTCGCAGGTGTACACGCCGTCGACATCGGTGTAGATCTCGCAGACGTCCGCGCCCAGGACGGCGGCAAGGGCCACCGCCGAGGTGTCGGACCCGCCGCGGCCGAGCGTGGTGATCTCCATGTCCTCGGTGATCCCCTGGAAACCGGCGACCACCGCCACCTCCTTTGCCTCGAAGATTTTCCTCAAGACCTGGGTGTCGATGTCGAGGATCCTCGCCTTCATGAAGGCGTCGTCGGTCTTGATGCCGATCTGGAAGCCCAGGAGCGACCTGGCGGGGATGCCCAGGTCCTTGAGCGCCATGGCGAGGAGCGCGATGCTCACCTGCTCCCCCGTCGACACGAGAACGTCCATCTCCCTCGGGTCAGGGGTAGGCGAGAGGTCCTTCGCGAGCCTGATGAGCCTGTCCGTCTCGCCCGCCATGGCCGAGACCACCACGGCCACGTCGTGACCCTCACGGTAGCGCGAGGCCACCTTGTTCGCCACGAACCTGATCTTCTCCAGGGACCCCACCGAGGTTCCCCCGTACTTCTGGACAACGATACCCATCGCCTTTCACCCCGTCTCGTGGTGTTCTTGAACGTGTTCCAACGAAGAATTCCCCCCGGGGCGGGATCCTGCGGGAGTCACCCTGCCAGCGGCCCCAGCCATGGGACATCAGAGCTGACGCGGATCTCGCGGGCGTCCTCGCCTGCATGCGAGATGGCTATCTCCACGAGATCGCCCCTGAAGTAACCCTGTGCCCTGTCGGCCCACTCGACGACCAGGACGTGCCCGGAATCCAGGTAGTCTTCCAACCCGAGGTGGACGATTTCTTCAGAGTCTAGCCTATAGAGGTCGACGTGCACGATGTCAAGCCTCGCGTGGTAGATGTTCACGAGGGTGAAACTGGGGCTCAACACCGGGGTCGAGGGGTCTGCATCCAGCCCCTTGGCGATACCCTTGGCGAGCATCGTCTTGCCCGTTCCGAGTTCCCCCGTGATGAGGACGATCTCGCCGCCCTTGAGCAGCGAGCCCAGGCGGGCGCCGATCTCCAGGGTGTCGAGCGGCGAGGAGCTCGCAAACGTCGTCGTCATGGCCTCTCCAGGATGACGACGGCGACCGCGCAGCCGCCGTCGTGGGAGATGCTCACGTGAACGTCGCGCACGTCCAGTTCCGCCGCCCTCTCCCTCGCCCTGCCGCCGAGCGTTATCACCGGCCTGCCGCCAGAGGAGTCCACGCTCACGTCGTGGAAGCCTATGCCCGAGCCTCTGGGGGCGCCCAGGGCCTTGAACGCGGCCTCCTTGGCCGCGAACCTCCCGGCGAGGTACGGGGCCGGGTCCAGCAGGGCCCGGCAGCGCCCGAGCTCGGCCGGGGTGAGTATGCGCTCGAGGAACCTCTCGCCGTAGCGCTCCACGATGGAGGCTACGCGATGGATGTCGACGATGTCTATGCCTACCCCGGCGATCACTCATGCCCCCGCGATGGCCCTGATCATGGCCCTGGTCCTTTTCGCGCGCCTGCAATCGTGCACCCGCACGATGTCCACGCCGTTCGCAGCCGCCCACGCGGTCACCGCGTCGGTGCCGTCCTGCCGGTTGTCCACGGCGGAGTCGAGCACGGCCCCTATGAAAGACTTGCGCGAGTGGCCGAGGAGCACGGGTACGCCGAGCGACGAGAACTCCGAGATGTGGCGCACGAGGGCGAGGTTGCCCGCAAGGTCCTTGCCGAACCCGATGCCGGGGTCGGCGGCTATGCAGGCCGGGTCTATCCCGGCCTCAAGGCACGCCTCTATCCTCTCGTCGAGGAAGGCGTACACCTCGGCCACGACGTCCCCGTACGAGGTGTCGGACTGCATGGTCGAAGGTGTCCCGCGCATGTGCATGAGCACGACGCCGCACCCGGTGGAGCGCACCAGCCCCATCATGGCCGGGTCGTTCCTCAGGGCCGTCACGTCGTTGACCATGACCGCCCCCGCCTCGAGGGCCGCCCTGGCCACCCGGTGCTTGGAGGTGTCGACGCTGACGGGCACGTCCACCTCTTTCACGATGCGCTCGATCACCGGGACCACCCTCCTGATCTCTTCCTCTCCATCAACGGGCACGGCCCCTGGTCTCGTCGACTCGCCCCCGACATCGATCATCTCGGCGCCGTGCTCGACCATCTCCAAGGCATGTCTCACCGCGGCCTCGGTCCCGAGGAAGGCGCCGCCGTCCGAGAACGAGTCCGGGGTGACGTTGAGGATCCCCATGATCACCGGCAGCTCGGTGAAGACCACCCGCCGGCCGCACAGGGACATCTCGAGGGGGCCTTCGTCTGGGAACACCTGGCGCCTGATGGCCTCGGCCAGGGGCTCGAGCCCCTTCTGGAGTCCGAGCTTGTCGATGAGGAGCCGGTAGTGCCTGAGGTCGCCCATGACGAGGCAGGTCGAGGACTCGGCCTTGCCCGAGATCACGTCGCGGTGAACCGCGACGTCGCCGCCGATGGAGAGCATGGACTGCTTGAGGATGTTCGCCGCGTAGAGCTTGACCCCCTCGACGAGGACGTTTACGTGCCCCAGCTTGGGCAACAGGAAGGGGAGCGAGGCAGGGTCCGCGCCCAGGGCGAGGATGTCCGACGCCCCGGCACGGCACAGCCGCCTAGCCCGCGGGAGTCCCCTGCCCGACGATCTCGTCGATCTCCTGGCCATCGAGGACCTCTTTCTCAAGCAGGGCATGGGCGATGCGGTGCAGGGTCTCCATGTTGCCGTCGATGATGGAGCGGGTCTTCTCGTAGCACCCCATGACGATGTTCTTGACCTCCTCGTCGATCTTCTGCGCGGTGAGCTCGCTGTAGTCGACCCGCTTCGAGATCTCCCTGCCGAGAAACATCTCCTGTTCCACCTTGCCGAAGCTCAAGGGACCGAGCGTGCTCATGCCCCACTCGGTGACCATGTGCCTGGCCATGTCCGTTGCTCGCTCGATGTCGTTGCCCGCACCGGTCGTGAGGCATCCGAGGACGAGTTCCTCCGCGACCCTGCCTCCCATGAGCACCGAGATCGTGGCGAGGAGATAGTCCTTGCTGTAGGTGTGCCTGTCGTCGAGGGGGAGCTGCTGGGTGATGCCCATGGCCCTGCCCCTCGGGATGATGCTCACCTTGTACACCGGGTCCGCGTTCGGGAGCTTCTTCGCCACGAGTGCGTGGCCGGCCTCGTGGTACGCGGTGATCCTCTTCTCGTCCTCGGAGATGACCATGCTCTTGCGCTCGACCCCCATGAGGACCTTGTCCTTCGCCTGTTCCATGTCTTCCATGGTGACCTTGGTCCGCTTCTTCCTCGCTGCCAACAGCGCCGCCTCGTTCACCAGGTTCGAGAGGTCCGCGCCCGAGAACCCCGGGGTCGCCTTGGCGAGGATGGAGAGGTTCACGTCCTCGGCGAGGGGGATGTTCCGGCAGTGGACCCTGAGGATCCCTTCCCGGCCCTTCACGTCGGGGCTCGCCACCACCACCTGGCGGTCGAACCTTCCCGGCCTGAGCAGGGCTGGGTCGAGCACGTCCGGCCTGTTGGTGGCCGCCATGAGGATGACCCCCTCGTTCGATTCGAACCCGTCCATCTCCACGAGGAGCTGGTTCAGCGTCTGCTCCCGCTCGTCGTGCCCGCCGCCCAGGCCCGCCCCGCGGTGCCTTCCCACGGCGTCGATCTCGTCGATGAAGATGATGCACGGCGCGTGCTGCTTGCCCTGGGCGAACAGGTCGCGCACGCGCGAAGCCCCCACGCCCACGAACATCTCCACGAAGTCGGAACCCGACATGCTGAAGAACGGGACCCCCGCCTCGCCGGCCACGGCCTTCGCGAGGAGCGTCTTGCCCGTGCCCGGGGGACCGAGCAGGAGGACCCCCTTCGGGATGCGGCCGCCCAAGGAGGTGAAGCGCTTGGGTTCCTTGAGGAACTCTATGATCTCCTCGAGCTCTTCCTTGGCCTCGTCGACGCCGGCCACGTCCGCGAACGTCACCTTCATCCTGTCCTGGGTCATGAGCCTGGCCTTGCTCCTCCCGAAGCTCATGGCCTTGGTGCCGCCCGTCTGCATCTGGCGCATGAACAGGATCCAGACGCCGATGAGGAGCAGCATCGGGATCCAGGATATGAGCGCCGAGAGGTACCACGGCGATTCGTCCTTGGGCTTGGCCTTGATGGTGACGTTCTTTTCCATGAGGCGCTCCACGAGCTTCGGGTCGTCGGGTGTGTAGGTCTCGAAGGGCTTGCCGTCGGACAAGACGCCCTTGAGCTCGTTGCCCTGGATGGTGACCTCCTTGATGCCGCCCTTTTCCAGCACCTGGACGAACTCGCTGAAGGACAGGGACTTGGGCTGCTTCGCAGGAGGCGTGTTGAACAAGTGGAAGAGCATGACGCCGATGAGGGCTATCACCACCCACAGCGCGATGGTCTTCATCATGCTGGCGTTCGAGTTCATCGAATGCTCACTGGGCAGGGGGCTGCGCCGGGGCGGCTGCGGCCCGGGAGGCGGCCAGGGCCGACCGCGCCATGTCTTTGTAGTTCTCGGAGACCCCCTGGAGCGCCTGGCTCGCCTCGTCGGTCTTTCCCTGGGAGAGGAGGATGGAACCCTTCATGAAGAGGGCATGGTCCCTCAAGACCCCTCCCGCGGACCCGATGGCCGAATCCAGGAGGGCGAGGGCCTTGTCCGGGTGCTTCTGGTCCCTGTGGCACGCGGCCGCGAGGAGGACCGCCTGCCAGTGGAAGGTGTCCTGCCTGCCCCAGTCGTCGATGAACTCCTCCACCATCGGGAGCGCCTTGGCGGTGTCCCCCTTTTCGTAGGACATGCGGGCGAGCCTGAGTCGCGCGAGCTTGTCCGCCTTCGTGCCAGGATAGTCCCTGGTCACCTTGAGGGTCAGGTCGTAGTCGTCCGTGGCCTTCAAGAGCGCGTTCATCGCGTCCGTGTCCCTGGAGGTCTTCCAGTACACGAGGCCGAAACCTGACGCCACGACGCCCAGGACCACCAGGGCGATGACGGCAGTGTTGAGGGGATGCTCCTTGATCCACAAAAGGGTGGTGCTCGCGCTCTTGACGAACTCGTCCGGCGCGTCTAGCCTGTCTTTCTTGTCGATTGCCATGAAAGCGTCCTCCAGATCGTTAGCACACATATAGTGACACGGTGCGTTCTCTGTCAATCGGTGATTCTCCCCGGATCTCCTCGCGGAGGGGATGCTGCGGAAGAAAAGGAGCCCCGGCCTCGAGGCCGGGGCTCCTGGAATGCGTACGGTGTCGGTCAGGTCGTCACTGGAACGCGAGCGGCTCTATGATCTGCGGCGTTATGAAGATGAGGAGCTCCTTCTTGATCTTCGACTTTTCCGTGCCCTTGAAGAGATAGCCCAGCACCGGGATGTTCCCCAAGAACGGGACCTGCGTGATGTTGCTCCGGTCCTCTTCCTCGATGATGCCGCCGATGACGCTCGTCTCGCCGTTCTTCACCAGGACCTCGGTCACCGCCTCCCTGGCGGCGATCTACGGGTCGCCCAGCTGGTTCGTGATCGAGCCGAGGGAGTTGCGTTTCACGCTCACCTCCATGTTCACGCTCCCGTCGAAGGCGATGCGCGGGGTGACCTCGAGGACCAGGTCTATGTCCTTGAGCTCGGTGGAGAGCTGGCCGTTCTCGTCGCGGACGATGTAGGGGTATTTCTCGCCCTGGCGGATGGTGGCCTTCTTGTTGTCCATGGTCACGATCTTCGGCCTGGACAGCACGTTCACGCTGCCCAACGTCTCGCCTATGTCCAGCCTGAGATCGAGGGTCGCTGCGGTCGAGCCGAGCCTGCCGACGGTGATGCCGAAGCCGGCGGCCTGGTTCGTCGGGAAGTTGACCGCCATGGAGGGCGTGGGCACGAGGTCCGTGGACCACATGGGCCTGCCGCCCGAGGTCACCGATGCGTCGAACGGGTTGACCGTGGCGCCCGTGTTCACGCCGGATAGCCCGAACAGGTACTTGCCGGACTGGTTCCTCGTCGACCCGCCCCACTGGACGCCGAGTCCCTTGGTGAAGCTGGTGTCCGCCTGGACGATCCGCGCGGAGATGAGCACCTGCGGGGTGGGCTTGTCGAGCTTCTTCACCATGGCCGTGACCTCGTCCACGCTCTTGCGGATATCCTTGACGATGAGCACGTTGGTCCTGTTCTCGGCGGTGATGTTCCCGCGCTCCGAGAGCAGCCCCACCTCCTTGCCCTTGATGGTCGATGCGATCTCAGATGCCTTGGCGAAGTTCACCGGGATCACCGATGTCACGAGGGGCTCGAGCTGTTCCTGCGTCTTCTTCGACGAGAGCTGCCTCTCCTGGGCCTGCTTGATCTTGTCCGCGGGCGCGATGCGGATCACGTTGCCCATGGTCATCTTGTCGAGGTCCTTGCTCTCGAGCACGACGTCGAGGGCCTGGTCCCACGGGACGTCCTTGAGCCTGATGGTGACCGTGCCCTTGACCTCGTCGGAGGTCACGATGTTCATGCCGCTCACGTCGGCTATGATCCTCAGGATGTTGTGGATGTCGGCGTTCTGGAAGTCGAGCGTGATGCGCTCACCCTTGTACTTCGGCCCCGTGTCCGTGTCGATGATTGTGCTCTGCGGGGCCTCGTTCGTGGTGAGACCCTTGACGTAACTCTCGGTTTTCCTGGCCGCCTGCTGGCCGGACAGGACCGGCGCCGCCTTCGGGGCCGGGGCGGCGGCTCTCGCCTGCATGTCCGCCGGGGTGTCGAAGTCCATGATGAGGAGCTTGCCGTCCTGGGACACGAAGTAGGGTGTCACCTGCTTCAAGGTGATCTCGAAGACGACGTCCGCCTTGTCCTGTCTCGGGATGATCTGGTCGACGGCGCTTGGGAACTCCCTCGTGATGTAGGGGCGTGCGAGGTGGGCCGGTATGGTGGCCTTGTTGATCCTCAGGATCACGTTGTTCCCGGACCTGTTCACGTCGTAGGATGCCTTGCCGTCGATACCTATCTGGAGCCTGGACGTCTTGTCGAGGTTCAGGAAGTCCACGCTCTTGATGCTCAGGCCATGCGCGGCCCCCGGCAGGACCAGTAATCCGATGGCTAGTATGGTCAAAAGGATGGTGTCTCTCTTCATGCCTACTTTACCCCCTCTTCCTTCCTGAGCGCCAGGACGACCTCGCGGGTGCTCACGCGTCCCATGTAGTCCTTGAAGTGCTGTTTGACGGTAACGGAGTCCTTCGTGATCTTCGTGACCACGCCGTTGTTCTCTCCTATGAGGGTCCCTTCGTGGACGATGTACCCCAGTCCGGTGGTGTCCTGCAGCAGCGCCTTGTTCTGTTTGCCCATGATCACGCCCACGAGGTAGAGCTGGGCGAGGGAGAGCTGCTGCAACGGGTCCACCCCTTTGCCGATCTCTCCCGAGATCATGGACTCGGCGGGTTTCAGGCCCGCGAAGGGTTGGAACGGGTCACGCACGCCCACCACCTGGTATTCCGGCGGCTTTTGCTCTTCCACCTGTTCGAGCACGGGCACCGGCTTTTCCGCCTCGACCTTTCCGGCTGCGGGTGCTTTCTTCACGGGGGCCGGCGCCGGGGCCTGCGACCCCCCCGTGCAGGACGCCGCCGACATGAGGAGGCAGAGTACGAACAGTGAGGTCAGAACCCTTGTCATTTGTTCGTCACCTCCTTCGTATCGTTTCCTGCGGGCTTGGCCGGCCCGCCCTCCGGGGAAGCAGACTCGATGAACTTGTACGTCACCGCGTTGCAGGTGGTGTTCACCAGGGTCCCGCCCGTGGGGTTCTTGTGCGGCTTGTCCATGGTGATGTTCACGATGTTCACGATCCTCGGCATCTTCGACACGTTGTCGAAGAAGGACACGACGTCGCGGAAGGTGCCCTCCACCTCGATGTCAACCGGGATCTCCGCGTAGAAGTTCTTCGGGACCTCGGGCATGGGTTTGAAGAGCTTGAACTGGAGACCGGCGGCGGTACCGAGCGAGGAGACGTTCTCGAGCAGGGTGGGGATCTCGCTCTTGTCGGGGAGCTGCTTCAACGCCACATAGAGCTTTTCCCTGGTCTTCTCGAGCTCGGCCAGGTACCTCGCTTTCTCCTTGACGATCTCCTTCTTTGCCGCGAGCTCGGCCTTCAGCTGGTTCAGCTCCGGCTCAACCGCGGCTATCTCGGCCTGGATGGGTCTGAAGAAGAACTGCCAGTAGACGCCCACGACCAGTCCCAGCACGACCGCCAGGACGAGGACCTTCACGAGGGGCTTCTGGCGCAACAGCGTGTCTATGATCTTGTCCATGGTCGCTGACCTCATGACGAGAGCTTGATCTTGCAGGTAATGGAGAACTTCTGCTGGCCGCCTTCCTGCCTTGACAGGACAAGGTTCACGTTGTCGAAGTGCTTGGATGCCTGGAGCTGCTTCAAGAACGCCGCTATCGTCGTGTTGTCGACCGCGGCGCCCTCGAGAACCACGGTGTCGCCCTTGTTCGTGAAGGAGGTGAGCCACGCCTTCTCGGGGATGATCATGCTCAGCTCGTCGAGCACCTCAACCGGCCCGGTTCTCTTCGCGTTGAGGTCCCTGATGACGTCGAGCTTCTTCTCCAGCTCCTGCTTCTGCTTCTTGAACTTCTCGATCTCGCCGGCCTCTGCGGTGAGCCGCTTGATCTCGACCTTGGTGTCGGCGATCTCCTTCTTCAGGGAGTCCAGCCTGGACACCATGGAGTGCTGGACGAAATACTCGCTGATGAGGACCAGCGTGACGCACAGCAAGAGGAGCACGACGTGCTCGATCAGGGCCCTCTTCTTCAGCTCGACACGGATGGGGAGGAGGTTGATCTTTACCATTTGTAGTCGGCCCTCCTTAGTGCAAGGCCCACAGCCACTGCCATCTGCGGGGCGATATAGGCCATGTACTCGGGATCGAATACGCGCTCGTCCCATGAGATGTTGTTGAAGGGGTTCACTATCTCGACGGGGATCTCCATCTGCTTCTCGAGCAGCCTCGTGATGCCCGGGATCCTCGAGGACCCTCCGCTTATGTAGATCTTCTCGATGTTCTCGTTGACCATGGTCGACAGGAAGAAGTCGAGGGTCCTCCTGATCTCCTGCACGTAGGTCTCGGCCGCCATCTTGAAGATGTAGTTGATCTTCTCGAGGTCGATCCCCTCGATGTCGGCCCCCGTCTTGATGTTCTCGGCCCGCTCGAAGCTCACGTTGAACTCCCGCTGGATGCGCTCGGTGAGCTGGCGTCCGCCCATGGAGATGTCCCTGGCGAAGATGGACATGTTGTCCTTGAGGACGTTCACGTTGATCATCGAGGCCCCGATGTTCACGAGAGCGACGATGCTCTCGGGCGCATCCGGGTAGTTGACCTCGTACATGGTCTCGAGGGAGAACACGTCGATGTCTATGAGCATGGGCTTGAGCCCCGCGTTGCGCACTGCGGAGGCGTACTCGTCGACGAGCTCCTTCTTCGCCGCCACGAACAGCACGTCCATCATGTCGGAGCGCTCTATGCTCTCCCCCAGGATGAAGGTGTCCAGGTAGACGTCGTTGATGTCGAAGGGGATGTACTGCTCGGCCTCGATGGGCAGGTTCTGCCTGAGCTCGGCCTCGCTCATGAGCGCCAGCTCGGCCTTCTTCACGATGACCGAGTGGCCCGAGATGGCCGTCGCGGACCCGCGCGTGCGGACCTTCAGGTTCTCCCTCAAGTTCTTGATGGTGTCCACCACGGTCTCGGAATCGATGATGTCCTTGTCCACGATGCACTCGGCAGGGATCAGACCGATGCCCATCGACTTGAGCTGATAGCCGCTGCGAGTCTTCGCGATATCCACCATCTTGATGGACTGTGAACCGATATCCAGTCCCAGGAGATTCTTCTCGAGAAACATCGCCTCACCCCGCGATCAGTTCTTTTTCCTCTTGAACACCACGATGGTGTCCCCGGGCCTCACCATGTTCAGTTCTCTCACGATCACGTGCTCTATATAGGCCATGTTGTCCCTCAACATGGTGGCCTCCTTGGCAAGCGCCGCATTCTCCCGCTCGATGTGTTCGTTGGTGCTCTTGAGAGTGGTGAGATCTTTGTGGAGCTGGTATCCCCTGATGACGCCGCGTTCCCCGGGGAGCGTGAAGACGAGCAGTAGGGCGAAGACAAGAATCGCCCCGAGGATAAGAGCGTGCGTCGTTCTCATCGTCTCCTGTATATCCCAATACCCATCGGACTGCACTAAAAATCAATCCCCTTTTTCGCATAGCCTCTCTATCGGGAAGCGGAAAATGAATCTTTAGGGAAATATCAAATTGGTAACGGATGTTGTCTTTGTCAAGGGAAAGAAGGCCTCCGCGGGTTTCACTATCGTTACCGCTTCGCCCTGCCCGAGATCCTGAGATTGACGCCGGCGACGAGGCCGAAGAGGAACCCGCCTATGTGCGTGAACCAGGCCACATGGGACGTTGCATGGGGGGTCAGGGCGGCGGGCAGGATCTGCAGGGCGAGCCAGACGAGGATGAAGATCAGCGAGGGGACCTCGACCACGTCCATCGAGGGCAAAAGGGGGATGAGGGTCAGGATGCGGCCTGTCGGCCTGAGCACGAGGTAGGCGCCCATGACGGCGGCGACGGCGCCCGACGAGCCGACCACGGGGGCGGCCAGGTGAGGGTTGACGATCGCGTGGGTGTAGAACGCGCAGACGATCGCGGCGATGAAGAACACGGAGAACGGGACCCATCCGAACGTCCTCTCCACCGCAGGCGCGAAGGCGGAGAGGAACACGAGGTTCAAGGCGAGGTGAAGGACGCCAGTGTGCATGAAGCCGGACAGGATGATCGACGCATGGAGGCGCACCAGGCCGGGCGACCCCAGGACGAGCGAGTTCCTCGCATCGAGCGGGCTCACCCTCGAGATGGCCTGGAGCCCGCCGGAGAGCCTGAGGTCCGCGATGTACAACGCGATGGTGGCGAGGATGAGGAGGGTCGTGACGGGCGCGAAGGCGCGCTCGAGGGTCGTGTCCTTCACCGGGAACATGACGGCGTCACCCCGTGCATGCGATCGCCCCCTCGGGCCGGTTCTCTCGGGCTCGGTACCGCTGCCCGGGCTTCATCTCCGGCAACGAGGCCGTGGAAGACCCCCGACGCAGGCGCAGGAAGACGGGAGGGGGCGGGCCTGGAAGCGCCGGATGGTTCCGTGACCCTGATGGGGCGCATAGCGTGCATGTTCCTGTGGCTCGCCTTACCATGAACGTCCCGGTGCGGGCAATCCCAAAGACCCTGTCTGGGGCAGGGCGAAGGCCGACGCGGGTCCTGTGCCGGGTCTTGTCCGCAGAAACCTGTGGCCCGGGCCGTGGACCGTCTGTGCTGCTTCCTGCCGGGGGGTGTCGCCGCGGGGCTCCTCGCCTGGACCTCGGCTGCCTCCAGCCCCTTTGCGGCCGGGGGTTGTACGTCGTAGCAGATGATCCCACTCGCATAAGAAGCCCAGCCCCTTTGCGGACGGGGGTTGTACCCCGCAGCCCCCTGGTATATAGGAAGGTGCCATGAGGGAAGTAGGGATCCTGCTCGTGGTCGCGGGGCTCGCGATCGCCGTCTTCGGGCTCGCTCTCGCTTTCGGCTGGGGTCTCGGTTGGATCGGGAGGCTGCCTGGCGACATCGTGATCGAGAGGCCGACAATGCGCCTTTACTTCCCCGTCACCACGTGCATCCTCGCAAGTATCGTCCTCAGCGTCATCGTGGCGATCCTGAGGTGGCTCAAGTGAGGGGCCGGGTGGCAGAGGCCATCGTCGAACGGGTGGTCGCCCGCCAGGCGTCGAAGAGCCTCCGGTTCACCGAGGGGGCGCCCGTGGAGATACCCCGACCTCCCTCGGAGGGGATACACCTCTACATCCACGTGCCGTTCTGCATGGAGCTCTGCCCGTACTGCTCCTTCCACCGTTTCCCCTTCGACGGGCAGGCGGCGGTGCGATACTTCGCGGCGCTCAGGAGGGAGCTCGGTCTCTACGCGAGGCTCGGCTACTCCTTCTCGTCGGTCTACGTGGGCGGCGGGACGCCCACGATCCTCATGGACGAGCTCATCGCGACCCTCGAGTGCGTGCACACGCTCTTCGGGCCCTCGGAGATTTCCGTGGAGACGAACCCCGACCGGCTGGACAGAGAGACGCTCGGGCGCCTTGCCGCATGCGGCGTGCGCAGGGTGTCGGTGGGGATCCAGAGCTTCTCCGACAGGATCCTCGAGGCGGTGGGCAGGCTCGCGCGGTACGGGTCCTCGGAGGTGCTCAGAAGGCGCGTTGCCGATGCGTCGGGCGTGGTGGAGACGCTCAACGTGGACATGATGTACGACTTCCCCATCCAGGACGAGCGCATGCTCGGGAAAGACCTCGACGTGCTCCTCGAGATCATGCCGGACCAGATCACCTACTACCCCCTCATGGTTTCGAGCCAAACGAGGTCGCGCATGGAGCGGATCATGGGCTCGACCACGAGAAAGAGGTCGAGGCTGTTCCATGACCTGATAGCAGACGCCCTCGAGGGGCGCTACGTCCCGAACTCGGCGTGGTGTTACTCCAAGGGCGGGGCCGCCATGATCGACGAGTACGTGGTGGGGGGGAGCGAGTATGCCGGTGTCGGGTGCGGTGCGCTCGGGTTCGTGGGCGGGTCGGTGTACGCAAACACGTTCTCGCTCGAGAGGTACATCGAGGCCTTGGGGGCGGGGGCGTCCCCGGTCGCCCACAGCCGTGTCTTCACGACCCGCGAGCTCGCGCGTTACCACCTGCTCATGACGCTGTTCGGGCTGAGACTTGACCTGTCCGAGTTCAGGAGGCGCCTCAAACGCCCATGGTGGTCACTCGTGGGGCCGGAGATCCTCTTCTTCATGCTGCTGGGCGGCCTTCGATCGAGGGGCGGCCGCCTCGAGCTCACCAGGAAGGGGAGGTATTACTGGGTGGTGATGATGAGGGAGTTCTTCACCGCCGTTGACAACTTCCGCGACCAGAGCAGGCGCGCCTCGGGTGTCATTTGAGGCCGGCCGGTTGCGTGAGGCTCACGCGAGCTCGCTCTCTATCTTCTCGACCAGGTAGTCGATGTCGCGCTTGACGGCCAGGTCGCAGGTGTAGCGGTTCTCTATGGTCTCGAGGGAGTGGATGACCGAGGAGTGCTTCCTCATGAACGCCTCGCCTATGGCCTGGAGCGGTTCGCCGGTGTAGCGCCTGCACAGGTATATCGCCACCTGGCGCGGGTACACGATCTCCTTCTTGCGGGAGGGCGAGACGAGCTGTTCCGTGTGGACCGAGAAGCTCTTCGCCACGAGGCTCATGATCGCGGGGATCGTCATCGTCTGCTGCTTCTTGAACGTCCCGTCGAGGAGCTCTCGGGCGAGGTCCATCGACACCGGCCGCTTCATGAGGGAGCTCATGGCGGAGATGGTCAGCACCGCGCTCTCCAGGTCGCGGATGTTCGAGTGCACGTTCTCGCTGATGAAGTCGACGACCTCGTCGGGTATGGTCACGCCGTTCTTGTTCGCCTTGTGCAGGACGATCCTCGCCCTGGTATCCCTGTCGGGCCGCTTGATGTTGATGCTCAGGCCCGATGACAGCCGGGAACGCAGCCCGTTCTCGATATGGGGGATGGAGGCGGGGGGCCTGAACCCCGACAGGATGACCTGCTTGCCGGCGCCGATGAGGTCATCCAGCACATGACACAACTCGAGCTGCGTCTTCTCCTTGTTCTTGAAAAGATGCACGTCGTCGATGAACAGGACGTCCATCGAGGCGCTGCTGTAGAGGTTCCTGAAGGTCTTCATGCAGTCGTTGCGCACCGAGTTCACGTAGTGGTGGGCGAAGTCCCTTGCGGACACGAAACGCACCGGGGTCCTTGGTTTTCGGGACAGGACGTCGTTTCCTATCGCGTGCGCGATGTGGCTCTTGCCGAGCCCGATGTCAGAGTAGAAGAAGAGGGGGTTGTACCTGGCCCACTCGCCCCTGGAGACAGCCTGGGCCGCCTCGTATGCGAAGGCGTTGCAGCTCCCCACGACGAACTCATCGAACGTGAAGTGTGCGTTGAGCCCGGTCGAGGCCTGGGGCTCAGAGCATGCGGGCAGGCTCATCTGCACCGGGGTGCGGTCCATGGTGCGGGATGAACCGTGATCCTGCTTGGCAGGGTCCGTCACCCTGAAGTCCACGTCCACCTTTCTGTCGAGGTGCGATCTGGCGGCCTGGGTGATGAGGTCCCGGTACATCTTGCCGAGGTACTTCTGCGCGAACACGGATGGACACTCGACGACGACCGTGTCCCCTTCCTCGGTGAACGAGACCTGCTCGAGAAGAGCCGCATCCGGTGTACCCTTTGCCCGTAACAGGATGGAATCCTTGATCATTGCAAGATGGTCCACGCAATCCCCCACTGAGATGAACCTCAATCAACGCCCGCCATGATGACCGCGGGTCGGTCAAACGTCAAAGGCAAACCATGGCCGTTATCCTGAGAAGAGGTTTCTTTTGGGGAATTCTCGAATACGCGAGAAATATCAACGAGATACCAAAAAAAAGAACTTTGGATCTCATTTCGGGACAAAGTGTTCAGGAGATCGGATCCACCACAGCCCGGCCGGGTTATCGACAAAATGTCGATAAGTGAGGAGCTTTCGATATCGGCTCATTTCTCTCGTTTTTTGCAAATACGATACAGATCCGCGTACTCACTGGAAGGGGCATCCCAGCTCACATCCTGTTCCATCGCATTGGATATCATGGCATTCAAGAGGGCCTTGTCTTGTGTGTAGATCCTCACGGCTTCCCGAACCGCGTGCTCAAGGTCCACCGCCGAGGGGGAGGCCGCCCGTATGCCGCAGGGCCTGTCCGTCTCGCCCAAGGCCTTCACCGTGTCCTTGAGGCCGCCCACAGGGGTAACGATGGGGATGGTCCCGTACCTCATGCTGATCATCTGGTTGAGGCCGCACGGCTCGAACCTGGAGGGCATGAGGAAGAAGTCCGACCCTGCTTCGATCATGTGTGCGAGCCTCTCGTCGAAGCCGATGTGGACCCCCATCCGGCCCTTGAGCGAGGCCTCGAGCTCTTTCAACCGTTTCTCGTACGCGGGGTTCCCGTTGCCGAGGACCACCACCCTCGCGCCCTCCTGGAGGAGCCCCGGGATGACCTCCAGCACGCAGTCGACGCCCTTCTGTTCCACGAGGCGGCCGATGAGACCGAAGACGGGTGCGTCGGTCGGATCCAGGGAGAAGGCGTCCATGAGGGATCTCTTGCAGAGCGCCTTTCCCCTCAAGTCGGCCTTCGAGTACGTACCGGCTATGTGTTCGTCGGTCTCCGGGTTCCAGGTGTCGGTGTCTATGCCGTTGACGATCCCCGTGAGCTTGTGCGAGACCGAGGACAGGAGCCCCTCGAGGCCGCACCCGAACGCCGGTGTCTGGATCTCGCGGGCGTACGTGGGGCTGACCGTGTTGACCGCGTCCGAGAACACGATCCCCGCCTTCATGACGTTGATCCTGCCGTAGAACTCCATGCACTCGGGGTTGAAGTATTCGTGGGGCAGAAAGAGCATGGGCCACAGGACGGCGTCGAAGAGACCTTGGTAGGCGAGGTTGTGGATCGTGAAGAGGCATCCGACCTCCGTCTGGAGGGAGTCTCTGAGGTAGGCCGGTACAAGGGCGGTCTGCCAGTCGTTACAGTGGACCACGTCGATGTTGCCGAGGGCCCGCACGAGCTCGGCGCATGCCCTCGAGAACAGGGAGAAGCGCTCGAGGTTGTCGGGGTAGTCGTACCCCGAGTAGGAGTAGAGGCCCGTCCGGTCAGAGAAGAGGGGGTGGGAGATGAACAAGATCTCCTTGTGGGAATACACCTGTGCCTCCGTGGGCCCGGCCCCGGTGAGCACGGAGAGGGTGAAGCGCGGCCTCAGCTGGAGGCGCGCGTTCATGATCTCCCTGTAGAGGGGCATGACCACGGTGCAGTCCACCCCCCGGCGCCTGAGCTCGGCGGGCAGGGCGGCGCTCACGTCGGCAAGGCCCCCTGTCTTGGCGTACGGCGTGACCTCCGAGGAACAGAACAGCACCCTCAATGATTCCATGTGTCTATCATACACGAGTGGCCGGGCCCGAGTAAAGGGACACGACCGGTGAGCCGGCAGTCCCTCCGGCCGGGGATGCCCCGGCGGCGTCTTCCTGCCATGTCGCCTCCATCGTGCACCGACGCATCGCTCCGCCTTGACGGCGGGCGGACCTCTTCCCCGGTGGGAAGGGTACGGGGCCGGGGTTCCCCCGCTATCCCCATGGAATCGAAGGGCAGGTGAAGGGAGGAGTGTGCCGGGGGGCGGAAGGCGAACCCCCGGTTTGCTTTCTGTGCACGCGTGGTGTATCGTTCGTGCATGACCAGGGAAGAGTTCGAACGCACCCTCGTGGATTTCGAGACCAAGATCAAGAAGAGGCTCCCCTCGGTCATCGGCGCGTACCTGGCCAACAAGGGCAACAGGGAGTTCGAGGCCTCCTTCACGCACCTGGTGGACACGCTCGACAGGCAGCGCAAGACCCTCCTCAGGGATCTCCCGAAGGTCGCGAGGCTGGACCAGAGAACCAGGTACTTCAACGCGGTGTCCGCCCTGGACGCCCAGCTGAGGAGCATGGCGAACAAGGACGCCTTGAAGGAGAAGCTCAGGCTCAGGCAGAGGCGTGTGCATGAGCCGGTGATCTACGACCTCGGGGAAGGGCCGAGGGCCGGGCTCCTCCTCAACGCCGAGGGCACGGGCGTCGTGCTCGAGACCGAGGAAAAGATCCCTCCGGAATGCGAGGTGTCCATAGAGCTCGCAGGCAGGAAGGCCAGGGGGAAGGCGATGTGGTCCATACCCGAGGAGTCGGGAAGGGCCGAGACGGGGGTGAGGCTCGCAAGCCCCCCCGACGAGTTCGTCGCCGAGATCAACCGCATCATCAGCTCCCTGGAGGGGGGCCCCAAGGGCTGCGTCGATTGACACTGGATGCAGCCCCATAGTATGCGTGCCACATGAGATTTTCCATGTGCACCCTCGGGTGCAAGGTCAACCAGTACGACTCCCAGAAGATCCGTGAAGGCCTGGCGGCCCAAGGCCACAGTGAGGCCCGCTTCGGCGAGGCGGTCGACATGGTCGTCGTGAACACGTGCACCGTGACCCATCGCGCGGATGCGGACGGGAGGAGGGCCGTCCGGAAGGCCCTGCGCACCGGGGCCGAGGTGGTGGTGACGGGATGCCAGGCCGTGGTGTACCCGGAAGCCCTCAGGCGGGCGTTCCCGTCGGCCAGGGTCGTCAGGCCGGACCACGTCCCCACGGTCCTCGGGATAGAGACGCCGAGGTTCGTCTCGGGACTCAAGGGCCACTCCAGGGCCTTCGTCGTGGTCCAGACCGGATGCGACCGTTTCTGCACGTACTGCGTGGTGCCCCACGCCAGGGGCGTCCCGCGCAGCAGGCCCTGGCAGGAGGTCGTCGGAGAGGTGGCGCACCTGGTGAACCTCGGGGTCGAGGAAGTGGTCTTGACCGGTGTCAACACCGGGCTCTACGAGGGGGGGCTCACCCGGTTGGTCCAGAAGGTCCTCAGGTACACAAGCGTCAAGAGGGTCCGCCTGAGTTCCCTCGAGCCCTTCACGGTCGAGGACTGCCTCGCGGATCTGCTGGCGGACGAGCCGAGGGTGTGCGCCCACCTGCACTTGAGTGTCCAGCACGCCAGCGACAGGATCCTCGCATCCATGGGAAGGCCGCTCTCGTCCAGGGCGTTGAGGTCCCTCGTGGAGCTCCTCTCATCTAGCGTTTTGGGCCTGTCCCTCGGCGCGGACGTGATCGTGGGTTTCCCCGGCGAGACGGAGCGTGACTTCCTCGAGACGTACGCGTTCTTCGAGGAGCTGCCCTTCTCGTACCTCCACGTGTTCCCCTTCTCGCCGAGGCCGGGGACGAGGGCGTCGTCCATGGAGGGGCGGGTGGATCCGGGGGTCGTGTCCATGAGGTCGCGGGCCTTGAGGTCGCTCTCGCAGAGGAAACGAAGGGCTTTTGCAGCCTCGAGGGTGGGCTCGGTGGAGGAGGTCCTCGTGACGAGGGCGGAAGAAGGCGGGGTCTTCGGCGTCTCGTCGACGTACCTCGGGGTCTTCTCCAGCACGAAGATCGAGCCCGGCGGCATCGTGCCCGTGAGGATAACCGGGGTCCAGGGTCATGTCCTTACCGGGGAGCCCCTTGTCCAATGACCAGATGGCGGGACTCCTCCTCGAGGCCGCTGAAGCCCTCGAGTTTCTGGAGGAGAACCCCTTCAAGGCGAAGGCCTTCAGGAAGGCCGCAGAGTCCATCGTCCGGCTCGACAAGGACGTCGCCGACCTCGTGGCTGACGGGACGATCCACCTCGTCAAGGGGATCGGACCGTCCATCGCCTCGGTCGTGCGCGCCTGGGTGACCTCGGGCGACACGGCGTTCTTGGACGAGCTCAAGTCCAGGCTCCCCTCCGGGTACGCAGAACTGAGGAAGGTGCAGGGCCTGGGCCCCCGGCGGATACGGAGGCTGTTCGAGGAATACGGCATCCAGGGGCTCGAAGACCTGGCCTCTGCCATAGACGAAGGGAGACTGGCCGGATCCAAGGGGTTCACCGAGAAGACCCTCGACAAGCTGAGGAGGTCGGTCGCCGAGGCGTTGTCGTACCGTGGACTCTTCCTCCTGGACGAGGCCTGGGCATGGATGGAGACGATCAGGGGGGTCCTCGCCGGGGCGGGTATCGAGGCCGAGCCCACGGGAGAGTCCAGGCGCGGCATGGAGGTGCTGGGGCGGGTGGAACTCTTGTGCGCGGGAGGCCGGGAAGAGGCCCTGGGTGTGGCATCGGCGCTCGAGGCCTTCACGGGGCGGAGGCCGGAGCTCTCGGAAGGGCGCATCGCCGTGGGCCTCCCCGGCAGGCCGGAGCTGGTTGTCCACCTGTGTCCAGAGGGCTCGAGAGCGACGGCCCTGTTCTTCACGACAGGAGCGCCAGAACACGTGGAGCAGCTCGTGGCGCGCTCGGCCATCGAGTCGATCCTCGTCACGAAGACGATGGTCTCGAGGCGGGGAAAGCCCGTGGCCCTGGCGCAGGAAGGCGAGATCTACGGCCTGTTGGGCATGCGGGAAATCCCCCCGGAGGCCCGTGAGGGCAGGGCGGTGGAGTGGGATTTCTTTTCGTCCCCCCAAGGCTCGAGGCTCGTGGACCGCGCGGACGTCAAGGGCGTCTTCCACGTGCACACGTCCGCGAGCGACGGCAAGGCGTCGCTTCAGGAGATGGTCATGGCCGCAGGAGCGAGGGGCTACTCGTGGGTCGGCGTCTCGGATCACAGCAGGAGCGCCTACTATGCGGGGGGGCTCTCCGTGGAGGGCCTGGAGGACCAGTGCCGGGCCATCGACGCCTTGAACGAGGGTTCGGCGGGCATCACCGTGCTCAAGGGGGTGGAGTCCGACATCCTGCCGGACGGCTCCCTTGATTACCCCGACGAGGTGCTCCAGCGGCTCGACTTTGTCATCGCGAGCGTGCACTCGCACATGGACATGGACAGGGCCGCCATGACGAGACGGGTCCTTCGGGCCTTGGAGAACCCGCGCACGAGCGTGCTCGGCCACCCGACAGGCAGGCTGCTCTTGTCCAGGAGGCCCTACGAGCTGGACGTGGACGCCGTCTTGGATGCCGCCTCCAGGCTCGGGGTGATCGTGGAACTGAACGCGCACCCCATGAGGCTCGACCTCGACTGGAGGCTGATCAGGGATTTCACCGGGGCCGGGGGGCTGGTGGCGGTGAACCCGGACGCCCACGAGCCCTCGGGCTACGACGACATGCGGTACGGCCTCGTGATGGCCCGCAAGGGGCTGTTGTCCGCGGCCTCCTGCGTCAACTGCATGGACGTGCGCGAGGTGAGAGAGGTGGTATCCAGGCGATGGTCATAGAGTGCGTGGATGTATCGTATCGCTACCAAGGGTCGGGGCCGTGGGCGATAGACGGCGTGACCCTGGAGGTGCGGCCCGGTGAGCGCATGGTGATCACGGGGCCTGCGGGCTCCGGGAAGACGACCCTGCTCCAGCTCATGGACGCACTCGTGCTGCCCGTAAGGGGCGACGTCCTCTTCGACGGCAGGAGCGTACGTGACCTGGCCGCACGGCGGGAACTCCACGCCGTGCGCAGGCGGGCCGGGGTGCTCTTCCAGTTCCCCGAGGACCAGTTCTTTCACCAGAGCGCCTACGAGGAACTCACCTTCTCGTTGCGCAACTTCTTCGGATCGGACGAGAAGGAGATTCACCAGAGGGCGGCCTCGGCCGCCTCGTACCTGGGGCTCGATACGGGCCGCCTCAAGGAGGTCTCCCCCTTCTCGCTGAGCACGGGCCAGAAGCGGAGGCTCGCCCTGGCGAGCGCCCTGGTCATGGAGCCCGAGATCCTGATGCTCGACGAGCCGACCGCCGGTCTCGACCCGGCTGGGAGGAAGGACGTCGCGAGGGTCATCTCGTCGCTGGGAGAGACGGCCGTGGTGGTGGTCACCCACAACCTGGAGGATTTCCTCGGCGTGGCCGAGAGGGTCGTGTGCCTGGACGCCGGCAGGGTCGTCTTCGACGCATCGGTGGAGGATCTCCTCGCGAGGCCGGACATTGCCCGGGGGTACCCGTTCGAGATCCCCCTCGTGGTGAAGGCGCAGCAGTGGCTCCGCGCCGGTGGACTTGAGCTGGACGGGCCGTCCTGGGACATGGACGGCCTCGTCCGTCGCCTGAGGCTGCTGGCAGGCATGCCCGAAAACGGGGAGTGAGGCCTCCCGCGGCGTTCGGGCCAGTTGAAGGCGGCACGGGCGTCGTCCCAGGTCAGCCTCCCGAGGCCGCGGTGCGCATCGCCCTCGGCCGCCCTGCGCCCTCGGGGCGGGCTCAACGCGTGTGCCGGGAAGCGTCGCGACCGGTCGATGCACGGGCTCGTCCCCGGGGCTTTCCGCCGGGTTTCGTATCACTTGACTCTCTGGGGCAAGCCGCTTAATGTTATGTATCGAGGTGGGTGCACATGCCGGAATTCTACGAGATGAAGGTGGCCGGTATCGCTCTCGACCCGAGCAACAATGCCCCCATTGTCATCCTGAGGGACATTGACGGCACATTCATCCTGCCCATCTGGATAGGGATCATGGAGGCGAGCGCCATTGCGGCGGCCCTCGAGGGTGTGGTCTACTCCAGGCCCATGACCCATGACCTCTTCCGGTCCTTCGTCGAGCACCTGGGCGTCGTCGTGGAGAAGATCGAGGTCGTGGACTTGAAGGACAACGTATTCTACGCCCTGATCACCGTGATCAAGGGGGATGAACGTCTCCAGATAGACGCGAGGCCCTCTGACGCCATAGCGATCGCCCTCAGGACGAACTCCCCCATCTACGTGGCCGAACACGTGGTCAAGGACGCCATCCGCGTGGATACGGCCAAGCCCGCCGCCGGCAAGATCATGGTCGGCTTCGAGCAGGACCAGGAGAAGCTCAAGGAGATCCTTGAGAAGATGAACCCCGAGGACTTCGGCAAGTTCAAGGCCTGAAGCCGTAAGGGATGAACCTTGATTCACGCACCCCCATCGTGTATGTTCCCAGCGTGAATGCGCGGGCACCGCTCTCTCGACGCTCAAGGACAAAAAGCCTCACCAAGGCCGTCTTCCAGGCCATGGTGGAAAACGCGCACGACGGCATCTTCGTCCTGATCTCCGATCGTCTTTTCTACGTGAACCCCGCCTTTGCGAGGCTCGTGGGGAGGGATGCCCGAAAACTCGATGGCATGAGGGTGTACGACCTCATGCGCGAGGACTCCGCGCAGGCCATGATGAGGGTCTGCACGGAGCTGGGGCGAAACCCTGAGGCCGAGGCCCGCAGGATCGAGGTCGTCTTCAAGACCGCCGCCGGCCATGAGAGGATCGCATCGGTCTCGAGCTCGGTCATCACCGTGGCCGGCGGTGAGGCCACGCTCCACGTGGCTCACGACGTCACCAGGCGCAAGGGCATGGAGCAGGGCCTCGAATCCACGAACAGGTTCCTCGCCGGGCTGATTGCGAGCTCCTCGGACGCGATCGTCGCCTCCGATCTCAAGGGGCACGCCCTCATCTTCAACAGGGCTGCCGAGGAGATCACCGGGTACACGGCCTCCGAGATGCTCGACCACAAGACGAACATCGCCGCGTTCATCCTCCCAGGCGAGCGGGACAGGATCCTGGACATGCTCGATAGGGGCACGCAGGACAACCCGAGGTGGGTGGTCAGCGAGGAGACGAAGATCATCGCCAAGGACGGGTCGGTCATCCCCATATCGCTCTCGGTCTCGTACCTCTACTCGGACGGCAAGCCGGTCGCGGCCATCGGCATCTTCAGGGATCTGAGACCGGTCAAGGCGGTCCAGGAGAGGCTCAGGGAGTCCGAGAAGAAGTACAGGATGCTCGTCGAGAAGACCCAGGACGGGATCTTCGTCTACCAGGACCACCGCTTCAGGTACACCAACCCGGCCTTCAGGGAGCTCCTCGGCTACTCCGAGGAGGAGCTGGCGACCATGGGCCTCAAGGATATCGTCAGGCCCGAGCTCGCCGTCATGATCGAGACCAGGTACGAAAAGCGCATCAGGGGGGAGAAGGTCCCGGACCAGTACGAGATCGCCCTGAGGTCGAAGGACGGCGCTTGGAGGGCCTTCGAGATCACGCCGTCGATCATCGAGTATGAGGGCAGGCCTGCGACACAGAACGTGATCCGGGACATCACCCAGAGGAGGGAGGCCCAGAAGGCGCTCAGGGCCAGCGAGGCGAAGTACCGCGCCACGGTCGAGCACACGGGCACGGCCATGATGATCCTCGACGAGGACTACACGATCACCTTCGCGAACAACCAGTTGGAGCGCCTCAGCGGGTACACGAAGGAGGAGATCGTCGGGAAGATGCGCTGGACGGAACTCGTCCACGAGGAGGACGTGGAGCGCATGAAGCAGTATTCGCGCGCCAGGCGCACGGGGGACAAGGACGTGCCCTCGCAGTACGAGTTCCGTTTCGTCGACAAGAACGGCGCGGTCAGGGATGCGTTCCTCACCATCGGCATGATCCCGGGAACCAGGCAGAGCATCGTGTCCATCATGGACATCACCGAGATCAAGCGCATGCAGCGCGAGCTCGAGCATGCCCGGAGGATGGCGGTGCTGGGGGAGATGTCGGCTCACGTGGCCCACGAGGTGCGTAACCCCCTCCAGAAGATAAAGACCGGGGTGGAGCTGCTCTCGGCCTCGCTCGACATGGACGAGAGGCAGCGCAGGCAGCTGCAGGGGGTGAAGGACGGGGTGGAAAACCTCGAGAAGTTCGTGACGCAGATCCTCGAATGGACCAGGTCCGGCGAGATCAAGCCGAAGACGCACAGGATCAGCAACATCATGGACGGCCTCCTGTTCAACATGGCCGACGCGCTCGAGCAGCGCCGCGTGGTCGTGAAGACCGATTACGACCCCCAGGCCGACACCCTGGAGATAGACGGCATCCAGATGCGCCAGGTGTTCGTCAACATCATCGAGAACGCCCTGGATGCCATGCCAGAGGGAGGCACCCTCCACGTGATCACGCGCCGACTCGAGCATGAAGGGAAAGAGGCCTCCGGCGGGACGGGGGGCGTGGCGGCCCCGATCGTGGAGATCCGGGTCCTGGACACCGGGTGCGGCATCCCCGCCCAGGAGCGCCAGAAGGTGTTCCATCCGTTCTACACGAGAAAGGCCAAAGGCACCGGCCTGGGGCTCGCCCTCGTCAAGAAGGTGATCGACATGCACAAGGGTGAGGTCCACGTCGAGGAGGCCCCAGGCGGCGGGACGGCGCTCGTCATCCGGCTGCCAGTCCGCCAGGAGGGCCCCGGGGGGATCACGGGCGTCGGTGACGCCGAGCGAGGCGCTCGATGAGGAGAAGCGAGGAAATGTCCGAGAGGAAGAGGGTCCTCCTCGTGGACGACGAGGAGGTGTTTCTCGAACAGCTCAAGGAGGCCCTCGAGAACTCCAGGCTCGACCTGGAGATCGAGACCGCCAGCGACGGCTTGGAAGCCCTGCAAAAGATCGAGGCGCGCAGGCACGATATCGTGATCACCGACCTCAAGATGCCGCGCATGGACGGCCATGCCCTCCTCAGGGAGATCCACAGCCGTTTCCCGACGACCTACGTGGTCGTCGTCACCGCGTTCGGGAGCGTCTCCGCCGCGGTCGAGGCGATGAAGTACGGGGCCTATGACTTCCTCGAGAAACCCTTCAACATGGAGACCCTCGAGATATCGATCACCAAGATCCTCAGGCAGCACGAGATCCTCAGGGAGAACATAGAGCTCAAGGGCCAGATCCAGCAGCATGCAGAAGGCCTGGACCAGCTCGTGGGGTCGCACCCGAAGATGCAGAGGGTCTACGAGCAGATCCTCACGGCCGCGGAGACGGACCTCACGGTGCTCATCCTCGGCGAGACCGGCACGGGCAAGGAGCTGGTGGCCAGGTCGATACACTCGAGGAGCGAGCGCAGGTCGAGGCCTTTCGTGGTGATCAACTGCGCCGCCATCCCGGAAAACCTGCTTGAATCCGAGTTCTTCGGCCACGAGAAGGGCGCCTTCAGCGGCGCCGTGAGCCAGCGCATCGGCAAGTTCGAGAAGGCCCACACCGGGACGATATTCCTCGACGAGATCGGCGACATACCCCTCGACCTCCAGGCGAAGATACTCCGCGTGCTCGAGGACCACAAAATCACGAGGCTCGGGAGCAACCGCGAGATAGAGCTCGACTTCAGGGTCATCTGCGCGACGAACCGCCCGATCCAGGACATGATCAAAAAAGAACTGTTCAGGGAGGACCTCTACTACCGCATCAACGTCCTGCCCATCATCATCCCCCCCTTGAGGGAACGCAGGGAGGACATACCGCTGTTGGCCGGGCACTTCATGGCCAAGTACTCCAAGAAACTCAACTCGCCCGTCAAGGGGATCTCGCCCAGGGCGATGGAACAGCTCGAGCGTTACCGGTGGCCGGGAAACGTGCGCGAGATGGAGAACGTGATCCAGCACGCCATGGTATCCACCCGTTCGGAGTGCATAACCGACTTCCCCGAGCTGCGCAAGGTGCTGGAGAAGGAAACGGAAAGCGCGACGGTGCAGGCCCAGGTCGAAGACGGTTCCATCCTCGTCGAGGCCCCCGAGGGGAACGACTACCACTCCATCAAGAAGGCGCTCCTCGAGCAGTTCGAGCGCACCTACTTCGCCCATCTCCTCGCCAAGCACGGTGGGGTCATAGCCGAGGCCGCAAGGGAATCGGGCCTCAACTACAAGACCTTCTACCTCAAGGCGGAAAAGTATCATCTCACGAAGAAGCGAGGATGGCACCCCTGAAAGGCGCATCGGGAGCAGAGACACCCACCGGTCCCGGCATGGAAGGGGACACCCGCGGGAGTGCCGGGGAGAAAGGCGCCGTCTTCGTCGCCTCCGTCACCTCGTTCATGACCCCGTTCATGGGGTCGTCGGTGAACATCGCGTTGCCCGCGATAGGGAAGACCTACGCCATGGACGCGGTGCTCATGGGGTGGGTCACGACCTCGTATCTCATAGCCACGGCGGTGTTCCTCCTGCCTCTGGGCAGGGCCTCGGACCTCGTGGGGAGGAAGCGCATCTTCGTTTCCGGGATCCTCGTGTTCACCGGGGTCAGCCTCTGCATACCCCTTTCGTGGAGCGCGACGGCCCTCATCGCCCTGAGGGGGGTCCAGGGAATGGGCGGCGCCATGATCTTCGGCACCGCCATGGCCATCCTGGCCTCGGCCGTCGCCCCCCGGCGCAGGGGCAGGGCGATCGGGATCGCAACGGGGGCCACGTACGCGGGGCTCACGGCCGGGCCTTTCCTGGGGGGACTCCTCACCGAGGGGCTCGGGTGGCAGAGCATCTTCATCGTCTGCGCCCTGGCGGGCGCCGCGGTCTTCGTGGTCGCCGCGAGGTGCGTAAGGCCGGACACAGGCGCTCCCTCAGGCGGGTCGTTCGACCTCGCAGGTGCATCGGTCTATGCGGGGGCCCTCGTCGCCCTCATGCTCGGCCTTGCCCGCGTGAGGACCGCTTCCGGCGTCACCCTCCTCGTCGCGGGCGCCGCAGCCATGGGGGTCTTCCTGCTCTGGGAGGGCAGGCAGGCATGTCCCCTCGTGAACACGGCACTGTTCAGGTCGAACCGGGCCTTCACCTGGTCGAACGCAGCCGCGTTCATACACTACAGCGCCACCTTTTCCACCTCGTTCTTGATGAGCCTCTACCTCCAGTCGGTCAGGGGGTTCGGCCCGTCAGGCGCCGGCGTGGTGCTCGTCACCCAGCCCGCGGTCATGACCGTGCTCTCGCCGCTCGCGGGGCGTCTCTCGGACAGGATCGAGCCCCGCATCCTGGCATCGCTTGGCATGGTCATAACGTCCGTCGGCCTCGCCCTGCTCGCATCCTTGGGGCAAGGGACCGAAACGCCGTGGATCGTCTCCTGCCTCGGCCTCGTGGGGCTCGGGTTCTCACTGTTCTCCTCGCCGAACACCAACGCGGTCATGAGCTCCGTTTCCCCGGGCGACTACGGGATGGCATCCGGCGTGCTCGCCACCATGCGGATCACGGGCCAGTCCTTCAGCATGGCCGTCGTGCTCCTCGTGATCTCCCTGTTCCTGGGAGATCGTGGAACGGCCCACGTGGACCAAGAGGCGTTCATGACCGCGATGCGCACGGGGTTCGTGTTCTTCTCGCTGCTCGGCATACCGGGCGTCCTCGCGTCTCTTGCGAGGGGAGAGGTGCGAAAGAGACCCGGCTGAGGCCGCCTCCGCACATGTCGTCAACCCGTTCGGTCATGGCTGGGGCGGGACGTGCGCACCCGTACCGCGGGCGTTTGTCAACGAGGGCCTGGGGGTCGTGAGCCCCAGACCGGCCTCAGTACTGGAGGAGGTTCCCGGCTGGACAAGGCAGAGTCACGGCATGTTCATGCGAGGAGATCTGTGGGCCGCATCAGCCGGCGACAGAAGGTTCCCACGGGGATGACGTGTGAGATGCCCCTCGAGCGCGCTCATTGGGGTGGTGAGGGATTGCGTGGCGTCCGTGGAGTGTTGATCGGGATGCCGCCTTGCGACCGGGATCCGGAGAAGGACCGCAAGCCGGGCCGATGGCGTTTCATGAGGCGGTTTCGTGGTTGGTGCCACCGGCCCGCCGTGGTGGGGTGCGCCCTTGGTCTGGGTGCTGTCTCAAGGTGCAGGGCGCTTCGGGCTCTTCGCCTGCGGTCACATCGAGCCCGCCCCCCTTCATGCATGGTTCTCAGGTGTAGAGCGCCCTCGCGTTCTCCCAGTACAGCGTCCCCCAGGGGTTCTTCGCGGGGTTTCCGGCGCAGGCCGGGCAGAAACGCGACACCGTGATGTGCCGGGTATCGAGGGACGTGATCTCCACGTGGCTGCACTCGGGGCACACGGGCCTTGCGCATCCTGCGCACGCGAGGTCGAGGTACAGACCGCACTGGCATGTCTGAGGTTTCAATGCCGGTTGCATCGTTGGCTCCTCCTGGTTGCTTTTCGTGAACCGCATAGAGTTTTGCCAGATCCATGCCACGTCCGGACAGGTTCTTCCCGGGGGTCTCGAGAGCGCATACATGCTGTACTATCGGGGAGATGGGGGCGCCCTTTCCTCGTGAGGACCATGGCGGTCATCCGTAATTATGGTTTCTGGACCATAAACTATGGCGGGTGCGCACTATGGTCGGGGCACCACTTCGGTGTCGGTGGGTGACCGTGCATCGCCGGGCGGCCTTCATGCCGGTGCGCGATGAGACGGGCTGGACGGTGGACTCAACGGCCTTGTGTCCAGGCCGTTGACCGGCTTTACAGGCCAGGGCGCGGCCCTGGGCAAGAGGGGGATCGCGTGGTCTTTGTTCCACGAGAGGCAGGGCCCCGGCCCGTGTCGAGGCCGCCCAAACAGTGGTGTTCCTGTCGCATTGCGCCTCGCGGCGCTTCCGGGCCGGGAGGTCGAGGCCGCAAGGGGAACGGCCGGCATGAAGAGGCGTGTGACCCTCGGAGGAAAACGGGTGACGGCCGTGTCCTGCGTGATGCCCGGGCATTCGCACGCCCCCACCCACGAACAGGGACATCCCGACGGGGGGCCTGTTGTCCCGAGGCGCTTGCGCTGAATGGCCCTCAGCTGGTAGCATCGCGTCTGCGAGGCCTCTCGTCTCCGGAGGTTGGGGCCATGGCCGATAGGACAGCGAGCGTGGCGATCCCGGTGGGTCTCGAAGGGCATGACGCCCTCATCATGGTC
>ERZ795045.534-NODE-534-length-48752-cov-5.627102_pt1 | contig 48752 bp, 31 predicted proteins | sample MGYA00375129_ERZ795045 | MGnify/ENA primary metagenome ERZ795045 (study PRJEB30174, sample SAMN05720166) | activated sludge metagenome | isolation source: anaerobic digester from wastewater treatment plant | place: Japan | collected 2015-05-15 ...
TTCTCTTATTTCCTTTTTTGTTTTCTTTGAAACTTCTCCTTTTGCTTTTCCAACAGGTAAAATTATTATAAACCTTTTTTCTTCTGGAATTTTAAGTATTTCTTTTATCTTTTTTTCTTTCGGAATAAGAGTACCTTCTATCCAACAGGAAGCATAACCAAGATTTTCAATTGCAAGAAGCATATTTTCAGCAGTTGCAGAAATATCTTCCAGCCAGAATTTACTCTGAGATGGATCTGCTATTATGCCTATAACAATACTTGCTTCAGAAATACAGTTTTGAACTTCTTCACCAAGTTTTTTTATAATCTTTTCATCATCAATAACTATAAACTCAAAAGGTTGAATATTTCTTCCTGAAGGTGCTAAACTACCTGCCTTTAAAATTTTTTCAATATCTTCTTTGGGAATATTACATTTTTCATAACTCCTTACACTTTTTCTTTTCTCAATTACTTCAAACAATTCCATTTTTCCACCTCTTTTTTAAAATTTCTTATTTCCAAAAAAGTCATACAAAAAGGGTCCATCAAATTCCCATTTGTAAACTTCTTCTATTGTTGTCTCTGAATCCTTTAAACTCCCTCTTGATACTCTCAAATAATCCATCAATCCTTTAAAATATCCAACTTCCTGACCTTTTCCAACTATAAAATCTCCATTATTTGATAAACTTCCCTCTTTTATCTCTCCCTCTTTTACTGTCTTTGCTTCTTTTCCATCAACATATATTTTTGCTGTCTTTTCTTCTCTGTTAACCTCTAAAAGTATGTGATGCCATTTACCATCATCTATTCTGCTTTCTGTATTTATCCTAAAATAATCATTCTGTCCATATCCAAGTTTTAAATTTATCCCTCCGTCCTTTAAATATACCGAATAACCTTTACCATCTTTCATCTTTTCTACAAGTCCTCCATCTTTCTTCTCTGCCTTTATAACCATCTCTATTACAAAACTGTTTCTATCCATATCCACTGTCTGTCTCTTACTGCCAGGATAAATAACTGTTGAATTTTTACCTATATCTCCATATTTAAAATCACCTGTATATACAAAAGAATAATCCTTTTTAATCTCACTATCAGGTAATATACAATAAACTTTTTCTCCATCAAATTCAAGTGCTCCTTCTACCCAGTTTTCAAGTATCCCTGCTTTATAATTTTCCTCTACTACATTCATACCTTTTAAGTTATTCCAAGGAACATATTGATACATATCTCTTTCCATATATTCATCACTGTAATAAAAATTCTCGCCAAATATAATTGATGGGTCTTTTCTATTTCTGTAAAAATTCCATTCCCCTACAACCTTATAAAGTGAATACGGAACAAAAAACTTAATACTGATACTTTTAGCATATTCCTTTATCATATCTTCAAGTTTTTCAGGTGGATTTTCCTTTACAACTCCTACTTCATTTCTTAATCCGTTTAACATAAGTAATTCTTTTGAAAATTCTTCTGGTTTTGATAAATATCTCTGACCACTTGCAAAATTTCCAAGTCCTCTTTTTGGATTATTTACATAAAGTATATTGTTTAAGTAAGCAATTGTATCATAACTATCCTGTTCAATTTTTGAAGAACCCGATGCTTGATGGTCAAAAACAACATCACTTATATCACATATGAAATTCCCGAGATACCATGCTCTCTGAACTCCATTCAATAGAGGTTGTTTTCTGAAAGCACATCCAAATTTATATGCAAAATTGTTAAAATATGCGTGAAGATATGAACCGACCTCCATATAGGCAGCAGCATTACATAAAGTACTTCCAAGTTGATTACTCTTTCCTATAGCAATATTATTGAAGAAATATCCTTTATACTGACCGTCTGAATAATAGGCAAATCCAAAGTTTCCAGAATTGTAATTAAAATCCTTTCTATTATCTATATGCCATACATAATTGCCTCTTCTCGGTCCAACAGGATTTATCACGATGTTATTATAAACAAAAACAGGTCCTCCCTGCCAAACCTCTATACCTCCATAATCATTTGAATTTAAAAGACAATCCTTAACTTTATTATGATGAATGAAAACTTTTATAAGAGGAACATCTCTTAAATCATGGTGTTTCCCCAGAAATACATCAATACCTCCTCCATAACATCTTTCAAGAATATTCCCTGCTATTTCTGCTGTTTCTACCGAATGAAACTCAATTGTAAAAGGTGTATAATCTCTTAACGGTCTTATTCCATCGCAGTAAAATTTATTCCTCAATACTCTAATATTTCTGACTCTGCCAAGAGGTGGTATAGTTTGTCCCCATGATTGACTATCTTTAAATTCAAGAGCATTATGGTCTGTATAAGAGAATTCATTATCTGATACTTCAATATTTTCAATTACACCACTTCCTTCTTGTGCAAAAAATCTTATACCTTTTGTTAAATATTCAAATTTACAGTGGTGTATTTTTATATTCTTGCATGTTCCTGTTGCCCTTATAGCAGAAGTATATACTTCAAATGTATCACGCCATCTCAACATAATATCTGGAAGTGAATTGTTAAATCTGAAATTTATACCAGAAATCTCTATATTTGACTGGTTTGATATTTCTAATAATGTAAATTCTTTTGCAAGTTCTATTGTTTTTGTATTCGGGTCTTCATCTTTTGGTAATCTGATATATAATCTCTTTTTTGATGTGTCATAGAAATACTCTCCCGGTGAATCAAGAAATTCAATTTTATCCTCTATAAAATATCTGCTTCCTTTAACAGGTGGTTGTCTCCATCCACTGCTAAAAGTTATTTCATTTGTTTGAGGATTGTAGTTTATAATTTTTGTAGGTGTAGGTGTAACAATTAAATTATCTCCTTCTGTCCATACGGTTGCACCTCTATAATAATTAGGGTCTGGATTTGTTAAGTTTTTTGAGTCCTTTCCTATTAAATTTCGTCCTTCCTGACGCACTCTTTCCCATGCCCACCAGTTCTTTATAACATCATCAGGGTCATTGGGGTCTTCCTCCCAGTTTGGCTGTCTGGCTATAGGAATTCTTGTTACTTTTTCTCCTTCTATAAGCCATACACTTCTTGGAATAAAATCTCCTTTTAAATCAATGTACCATATCTTATCAGATTCAGGAGCATTTAATCTTTCTGTGTTTTTCTTCCATCCACCTTCTATTTTAACAGAACCATATATATATGCCTCTCCTCTTCCCCAGTCAGGGTCAACTGTCAGTATTATTAGATTGTTTTCCTCTCCTGATTCTTTTGCTATCAATTTTCCTCTGTATATCACTCCTTTTTTAAATATATATGTATGAATCCCTTTACATTCTTTTGCTTTACCTTCTGCATTCTCGTCCCATGGGTGATGTTTCCATGGAGTATTTTTTGTAAGTCCGTCATTATTATCATTCCCATTCTCAAAATCAATATATCTTACTGATAACCCTTTTTTGAAAACAAATGGTTTCGGTTTCCATTTTATATCACCATCAGGAGTTATCTCACAGTGTCTCTCTTCCCATGAAAAATTACTCTGGGCAAAAGAAAATAAACAAAACATAAACAATAAACTTAAAACCTTCTTAATCATATTTTACCTCCTCTTTTTTAAATTATAAATTTCAACTGGATTATCATAAAAAATTCTTTTACAAAGATTTTTTGCTTCCTTTAATGTCAAATATCCTTTATCTATTTTTTCTGTTAAAACCCTCATAAGACAATCTATAACAAGGGAATACTTACCATAACTCCATTCACAGCAGTATGCATCTGTTGCGAGAAAAATCCATTTATTTGAAGGTAATGCCTCAATTCTTTCACTTATCATTCTTTCTATATAGGAAGGATAAAGATTATGCCACCAGAAACCAAGTAAAGAGACATTTGGAAGCATCCTTGCAAGTATTGTTAACTCCTGATTTAAATTTTCAACACAGTTATAAATGTTAAAATTCACTCTGTCAAATTTTTTAAATATTTTAAGAAGTGAAGGAATAGTTTTATCTGAATATATTGCAAAACTCTCTCCCAATCTTAATTTAAATCCAGTTCCTCCAAAAGCACCCCATAAAGCACCAAGATATATCTGAAATGTTATATTTTCTGACTTGAGATTGTTTAAAATTGCATCCAGAAAATAACTCATAATCTGATTCATCTCTTGATTTTCAAGATTTTCACCTTTCAAATATTTATTGTAAAGAATTTCAATTGAATTTTCCTGATGTGGTAAATATTCAAAAAGATAATCAAAAGCAACTCCAATCCCTCTATATCCAGATTTAATTATTTCTTCAATAAACTTTAAAAGTTTTTCATTTACCTCATTAAAATTTTTAGTTTTTCTGTCAGAAATAAATTCAAGAAATCCCTGTCCTAAAATTGGTCCAAAGGATAATCCTTCGGGTAAAATTTCAAAAAAATTATTTTCTCCTTTATTATATTCTTCTTTTCTTTCTCTGATTACTTTACAGCAAAAAACCTTTTCAATTCTTAATTTTTCTTTCAATATTTTATCCTTCCAGGATAGGTCTTTCCTTGTTTTTTCTATTTTCTCCTGTATTTTCATAAGAGAATCTTTATTTATTTCGTCTACACCGTATAAATCCTTGAAAATTTTTTTCACACACCAGATATTTGTTGTGTTTTCAATAAAAGTGTAGTATTTTAAGAAGTAATCAATTTTTTCTTCAAGCGTTGCTGAAGAATTAAAAAAGTTATCATCTCCTCCTGCTGAATGAAATTCTCTTCTGATAAAATGGTAAAAAATTATATCCTCTATACTTTTTGCCTGTGGAGAAAAGGGATTTAGATGGGAATGAATGTCAATAAGTGGTATATCTTTAATTTCTTCTTTAAGTTCTAACATTATTCTCTTTCTCATGTCCTCAGTCCTTTCCTTCAATTTCTTTTTTTATAATTTTTTCAAGTTGCTCAACTGTCGTTTCAAAAATTTTCCTGCCACTTTCAACAGTTGCATCTCTCGGGTCTTCTTCATCTCTTACTGTAAAATCTTCTGTCGGAGTTCCTCTAAAAGTTAAATCATCTACAATTGCAAATTTTTTATTTTTCAGTTTTTCAGGTTTTTGAGGAAGTTTTTTTAAATCAACACATTCAGGATAAATACTCATAATTGTTTCTGTTTCTTCCTTTGTTGCATGAGACCATTTTGAATTCGGGAAATTTAAAGCAGGAAAAATAGTAATAATCTTAACATCCCTTTCTCTCTCAAACTCAATTTTCAATCTTCTTATAACATTTACATGATTTTCGCCTCCATGTCCGTTCACAATAATGATGGTTTTATAATTCCACTTTTCAATCAGCATTTCAAGAATATTTCTCAATAATACTGCAAAAACTTCTTCTTTGAAATATAAACTTTTTAAAGAATTATCTGGAAAATCCATCCCTATAATATAATCATCTTCTTCAAACCCAATATTTTTAAGCATCTGTGGGCTTCTTTCTCTTTCAGTACCGATATAAAAAGTGGGAAGTACCACTCCACCAATTCTTTTTGCAAGTTCAATAGCAACATATTCTGCTCTTAAAGGATCCACTCCAAGTGGTAAATGTGGTCCATGCCATTCAAGAGGACCAATAGGTAAAAATATTATACCGTTTTCATCTCTTTCTTTTATTATTTCATCTGGTCTTAAAAACTGTATCTGTTTTTTATGGTCTTCCATAAAAATCCCTTTCTTAATTTCTACCCTTTCAGTTAATTTTAATGGAGTATATATGTTCTTTTAGAGGAGGAAAGTGGTCTATAAATTTTCCGTCTTTTATCTTTATCGTCCTGTTTTCATCTATAACTTCAACTTCTCCATCCTTTATTCCCTCAATTTTTATCTCAAATTTCCCACCTTTTATCAACTCAAGGTTCTGAGCAAAAATAAAAATCCTATCATTATACAAAGTTGCTTTGAAATGACAATTCAAACCATGCTCATTTTTCATCTCAATGTTTCCCTGATAGGGTGGAGAGAGTATAGCAGAAGATAATCTTTTTATCTGTTCATTCAATTTTTTCAATTCTATTTTCATCTCTTCACTTAAAGCAAATGGATTATTTCCAACAGACCATGTACATAAAAGTTGAGAAATGCCCGGGACTTCTTTAATATTTGGAATCCATGAAGAATGAGTATAATAACCAATCCCTTTTGCACCTTTAATTATCGCCATCCATACTTCTGCTCTTGTATGATAGGGAAGAACTTCTTTCTGTGTTTGTGGTTCTATATTTCTATTACCTTTTGTTGTCTCTATCCATACAAATACGGGTTTATTTTCAGTAAGTTTACAAAGTGTTTCTGTTCCTTTTGGTACATAAGTTAAAAAATCATAATTATTCAGTTCATAAACAGGATAAACTCCAAAACCAACGATATCACTGTTTTTTATATATTCAGGATAAATTTTCTTTTTTGTTTCTTCATTCCATCCCATAATTGGTAATCCTTCCATAAAATTTGAAGTTAGTTTAAGAATAACTGGTTTTGTTCTATCTTTCTGTTTAATCTCATTATACCTCTTTGTCCATTCCTCTACACTTACTTTTTGAAGAACTGGTGGATTTCTCAAAATATTATTTCCATTTTTATCATATGCTTCAATTTCTCCAATTGAACCATAGGTCTCTTCATGTTTGTAAATATCCACCACTTTGCATATTAAAGTGGAAAGTTTTACAGGTTGAGGGAGTTGAAATTTCTGAACTATACCTCTTTTCTCCTGAAGTGTTGCTCTCAATATCTCTGTGTCATCATCTGCAATAAAGGAAACAACTTTAGGACTGGATAAAGTAGAAGCGACAGTTATTGCTATACCAACTCCATAAATTTCAACCTCTTTTGTCAGGTTTATTATAACTTCTGCATTTTGAAGCGGGTCAAGAACTGTCCATGAAAAAACATTTCCATCAAGAATTCTTGAAAAAGGAGTTTTAGGATTTACCCTTAATCCTTTTCCTGGTTCTACTGATACCTCGTAAACAGGAATTCTTTTATCTGGTTCATCTTCAATATACCAGCCAAAAAGATTAGGATGTGATATAAGTTGAGATGAAAATTTAAGTATTCCGTATGCGCCATTTTCTTTTAATTTTTCAATGTATTCCCTGTCTGATAGTTTACTTCCATTTCCAAAAAATGTGTTTATTCCTATTGATACAGCATCTTTTATTTTTGTTTCATCCTGATTGAAAATCATTATAGGGAAAAAACTTTTCCCATTTATAAGTATTTCATTATTTTTGCCTATTTCAAAAGATTTAATTGGCTCATTTTCTGAAAAAGCATACAAACATAAAGTAATAAGAAATATCGTACAAAAGAATTTAAAAAACAAACCTTTCTTCCTCCCCTCTTTTTTTCATTTCTACTCCCTCTTTTTGTTTTTTACTTTACAACGTTTAATATGGGAACTTTTCATCAATATTTGAATTTGAAAGTTTAACAAGAAAATCTGCAATTCTATCTGTTACAATTTCAAAGATTTTCTTGCCTTTTTCTTGGTTTGCTTTCTTTGGATTCCCACATCCTGATTCTTTTGTTAGTAAATGCCAAGGACTTACAGTATATACCCATCCTTTTTTCATCTCTTCAAATCTCGGCTCATTTATTTTACCATCATCTGCCCATTCAAGATGGACAAGTTCTGGATATATATACATTAAAACACTTGTTTCTTCTTCGTGTGCATGGCAACCACCTTTCTCTTCAATAATTTTTTCTGTTATATCTCTTCTTACATTCCATGGCTCAATTAAAAAAATGTAAACGTTTGTTTTTCCATATAATTCCCTTAAAAGTGCTCTCATATCATTACCACCATGTCCATTTAAAATAACAAGTTTATAAATCTTATGACTTTCAAGGGAAAAAATGATGTCTTTTAATATTGTAAGTTGTGTTGTTGGATAAAAGTTTAAAGCAAGTGGAAATCTAAAATGGTCTGCATTATATCCAACAGGAATTGCGGGCAAAGAAATAACCTTTCCTCCCTTTTCATTTGCTTTCTGACAACTTACTTCTGCCATTTTATCAACTGTTAATGTATCACATCCATAAGGCAGGTGTAAATTATGTGGCTCACATGAACCCCATGGTAAAACAACTACTTCAACTTTCCCAAATTCTCTTACCTCTTTTAATGTCATATATTGCAATTTTGATTTCATATTTTACTCCTTATTTCAAAGGTATTTTATATATGTGAACTTCGTATTTCTTGAATGTGTCTTTGAATTTACCATCTAATGACTTTATTTTCCTTCCTTCATCTATTACTTCTACCTCTTTCTCTCCACTTATTTCACTTACCTCAAAATTAACCTCTATACTATCTGGTTCTACTCCTTGATACTTTACCTCTGGCACTGGGTCTGGCTCTGTTATCCTTACTGCAAATATATAAACATTACCATCCTTTTCCCTTATCATTGTATCTACTCTCTTTAATGCCTCTTCTGCATCATCTTTAACTCTCCTATCTGGCTCTGGTCCAAGTACTATATCTTTTAACCTCTCTATCTGTTCTGTAAACTTCTTCATCGCGTTCCACCTAATTGTACTTTGGTCAAAGAATGGAAACCAAAGTATACCTTTTGCTCCATGAACTACATTCATCCATGACTCCATATATACCATCTCCTCTGTCGGTGTCTTCCAATCAGGGTCTTCTGCTCGCCTTCTATTTGTTATTATACAAGGTATTGTCGGAACTAAATCCTTTGTTAATTCTTTTATCTTTCCAACTGTAAATAGATAAGCAGCATAAGGTCCCATATCTGGCCAGTTAACTGCTGGATGGTCTCTATATGCAATTGGATAAGCATCCCAAGCAAGTATCTCTGTTATCCATCTCTTACCACCAAAAAAACTCTCTCCAAATTCTTCTAAACTTCCTATATAATCATATGGACGAGAGAATTTTCCTCCTGCCTGGTTAACTCTTAATCTATTCCAATCACCTGTATAAAGTTGGAATGTTAAATGTTCTGGGTCTTCAAAATGACATATATATTCCCAAGCAGCAATAACTGGTGGATAGACACTCACATATCTTCCTCCTAGTTCTGGTTCATCCTGCCAACTCCATGCAAGTAAATTCGGATGGTCTTTACATTTCTTTATATACTCTCTCATTATGTCTGGATTATGATTGAATTTCCATCTGTTTTTCTGAACACCTTGTGGCCACTCCTCTTTGGGAATTTCATAACCCCCTCTGTGTGGACCCATTACATATAAATCATACTCTTTCGCTGTGTTAAGATAATCTAAAAATGTCTCTGGTGTGTGCTTAGGATAATATCCTACACATACAAGACAGTTTATACTTGCATTATTTTTAAACATACTAATCTCACCTTTGTCGGTCATATAAGGTGCTATCGGAAAGAATAATTTACCATTTACCCAGATTGAATTGTTCTCATCTATCCCATATTTAGGCATACCTTCATATAACTTATCAAATTTTTCCTTCCATATACCCCCAGGTATCCTTTCCCCTTCTTTATCATATAACTCCGCTATTAACTCATATGAATCTTTCGGTAATTCCACCTGTCTTAATAATACCTTCTCCTCTTCTCCTAATCTGTCTTTCTCCAATAATACCTTTTTCGTCCCTGTCTTCTTACCTATTACACTTACCTTCAACTTCGTCTCATTTCCCCTAAATTGTTTAGGTATCTGTATGTATAAATATTGTCCTATCCTTCCATGAAATTGTGCATGCTGTACTTCAAATCCGGCTATCGGTGCTTCTCCTGTTACCTTTATCTTTACTGAACCTGTTGATACTGCTATCGGTGGTTTTGTAGGTATACCATCAGGATTAAAACTGTCAAATACTGATACCTTTAACTTTACTTCAAATTCCCCTGGTTTCATAAAATTATGTAAACAACATATACCTTGTCTTGTAACTTTTGAGTTTGTTGGACTGAATCTTAAATATGTACCATCCCCAAAATCCCATTCATATCTCGCCATCTTCAATAACCTTTTGTCTGGAAATTCTGTCTTTGTACCACTGAAATATACATCCTCTCCTACCTCTACTTCTGTACTAGGTAAGACCTCTATCTTCACCTTTAACTCACTTGACCTATCAACTCCTGCTGGCTTCTCCTGACTTAATAAACTTCCTATAAAACTAACTACTACTACCAACCCAACTAAAATAAATACTTTCTTCATTCAATACCCCCTATTTTTTATCTTTTACTCCTTATTTCAAAGGTATTTTATATATGTGAACTTCGTATTTCTTGAATGTGTCTTTGAATTTACCATCTAATGACTTTATTTTCCTTCCTTCATCTATTACTTCTACCTCTTTCTCTCCACTTATTTCACTTACCTCAAAATTAACCTCTATACTATCTGGTTCTACTCCTTGATACTTTACCTCTGGCACTGGGTCTGGCTCTGTTATCCTTACTGCAAATATATAAACATTACCATCCTTTTCCCTTATCATTGTATCTACTCTCTTTAATGCCTCTTCTGCATCATCTTTAACTCTCCTATCTGGCTCTGGTCCAAGTACTATATCTTTTAACCTCTCTATCTGTTCTGTAAACTTCTTCATCGCGTTCCACCTAATTGTACTTTGGTCAAAGAATGGAAACCAAAGTATACCTTTTGCTCCATGAACTACATTCATCCATGACTCCATATATACCATCTCCTCTGTCGGTGTCTTCCAATCAGGGTCTTCTGCTCGCCTTCTATTTGTTATTATACAAGGTATTGTCGGAACTAAATCCTTTGTTAATTCTTTTATCTTTCCAACTGTAAATAGATAAGCAGCATAAGGTCCCATATCTGGCCAGTTAACTGCTGGATGGTCTCTATATGCAATTGGATAAGCATCCCAAGCAAGTATCTCTGTTATCCATCTCTTACCACCAAAAAAACTCTCTCCAAATTCTTCTAAACTTCCTATATAATCATATGGACGAGAGAATTTTCCTCCTGCCTGGTTAACTCTTAATCTATTCCAATCACCTGTATAAAGTTGGAATGTTAAATGTTCTGGGTCTTCAAAATGACATATATATTCCCAAGCAGCAATAACTGGTGGATAGACACTCACATATCTTCCTCCTAGTTCTGGTTCATCCTGCCAACTCCATGCAAGTAAATTCGGATGGTCTTTACATTTCTTTATATACTCTCTCATTATGTCTGGATTATGATTGAATTTCCATCTGTTTTTCTGAACACCTTGTGGCCACTCCTCTTTGGGAATTTCATAACCCCCTCTGTGTGGACCCATTACATATAAATCATACTCTTTCGCTGTGTTAAGATAATCTAAAAATGTCTCTGGTGTGTGCTTAGGATAATATCCTACACATACAAGACAGTTTATACTTGCATTATTTTTAAACATACTAATCTCACCTTTGTCGGTCATATAAGGTGCTATCGGAAAGAATAATTTACCATTTACCCAGATTGAATTGTTCTCATCTATCCCATATTTAGGCATACCTTCATATAACTTATCAAATTTTTCCTTCCATATACCCCCAGGTATCCTTTCCCCTTCTTTATCATATAACTCCGCTATTAACTCATATGAATCTTTCGGTAATTCCACCTGTCTTAATAATACCTTCTCCTCTTCTCCTAATCTGTCTTTCTCCAATAATACCTTTTTCGTCCCTGTCTTCTTACCTATTACACTTACCTTCAACTTCGTCTCATTTCCCCTAAATTGTTTAGGTATCTGTATGTATAAATATTGTCCTATCCTTCCATGAAATTGTGCATGCTGTACTTCAAATCCGGCTATCGGTGCTTCTCCTGTTACCTTTATCTTTACTGAACCTGTTGATACTGCTATCGGTGGTTTTGTAGGTATACCATCAGGATTAAAACTGTCAAATACTGATACCTTTAACTTTACTTCAAATTCCCCTGGTTTCATAAAATTATGTAAACAACATATACCTTGTCTTGTAACTTTTGAGTTTGTTGGACTGAATCTTAAATATGTACCATCCCCAAAATCCCATTCATATCTCGCCATCTTCAATAACCTTTTGTCTGGAAATTCTGTCTTTGTACCACTGAAATATACATCCTCTCCTACCTCTACTTCTGTACTAGGTAAGACCTCTATCTTCACCTTTAACTCACTTGACCTATCAACTCCTGCTGGCTTCTCCTGACTTAATAAACTTCCTATAAAACTAACTACTACCTTCAAAAATATCACCTCTTATTATAAGAAAAATACCAATACCAGGGTCAAAGAGAGTTGCTTTTGCTCCAGGTAATGGTAGTCCGTGGTCTGTTGTAAAAATTATTATTGTTTCATCATAAAGTTTTGTTTCCTCAAGTGTTTTTATTATTTCACCAATTGCTTTATCAACTCTTTCAATTACGATATTAAATCCTGCAATATCTTTTTTAATTTCAATATCATCTGGTAAAAAATCAGGAACTTTTATATCCCTGTCAAAATTTTCAATAACAGGCCATGGAAGATGTGTTTCAAAAAATCCAGCAGAAATAAAAAATGGTTTTTTAGGATTTGATTTTAAATATTCAATTAAATCAATTACAACATCCATACAAGAATGAGTTTTGCTTTTCACTACTCTATTATATCCAAGTGTTTCTACTTTATTCCAACCTGTTTCATGCTGAATACCGAATAAAGTAGTTTCATATCCATTTTCTTTCAATATTTTTGGCAGGTAAGGTATATCATCCTTTAAAATAAAACCCCTGTGAGCAAGTCCATAAACACCATTATTATGAGGCATCAGACCTGAAAACATACTTGCTCTGCTTGGACTGCATTGAGGTGCTGTACAGAAGTAATTAGTAAAAATAATACCTTCTTCTGCAAGTTTATCAATATTTGGAGTATTTACAGGAGCATCATAACAACCAATATATCTTCCTGTATCGTGAGTTATTATGTGAAGTATATTCTTTTTAGAAATCTTTTACTCCCTTTTTTGCAACATTACTTTCATAAATACTTATAAATTTACTTACAGGATATACTGACATAAATAAATATCCTTTTTTATTGCTTTCTTCAAAATCAAGATACACATAAGTTGTTTTTCCCTTCCATGTAATTCTATTTGTTCCCGGTATCTGTGTATATCCTTTACCAAACTTTTCAATTGATGCTCTTTTTATTCTTTCAAAATTTTCTTTTCCTTTAATCGTTATAAGAATTTCACAGAAAACTTCATCCTGCCAGAAACCATATTCAATTTTTTCAACTTCAGTACCAGCAATATTTAAGTCCTCATTCTTTTTTGTATAATAAACAACTTTTCCTCCATATTTTGGATAACTTCTTGAAAATTCCCTTAAATATAGAGAAGAGATTTCCATTCCCCATGGATAATTTCTGAAACCATTTGGCTCACCTTCTTCAACTCCCCAGAAGGAAAAAAGTAGAGAAGATATGAATAAGAATAAAACACTCACCTTTTTTAATTTTTGTATCACATTTTCCTCCTTTTTTTAAAAATTATAACTCTTTTTAAGTGTTTTAAAAAATAATTTATTCTGCAGGAATTTCTATGAAGTTCCTGTTCTTTTTAAAATTTTTCCAGTTTATTTTATCGTTTTTTAAATAACAATCAAAAAATGCAACCACAAAATCCATTGCTCTCTTTCCAAAACCAACTCCATGACCACCTTTTTTTATTTTAATTAAAGTCACATCAACTTTATTTTTTTTCAATTTTTCAAAAAACATTTCACTTTGAGAATAAGGAACAATTGTATCTTCTTCACCATGCATTATTAAGAAAGGAGGTGAATTTTTACATTCATAAAAATACGGACTTACTTTTATTGCCTTTTTGAGATTTTCTTCAATTGGTCCACCAAGGAATTTAGAAATATATGAATAAGGTGAATTTTCATCATCAGATTTTTTTATATCTATAAGAAAATTTGTTCTGCCAAACCAATCACAAACAGCATTTACTTTACCTGAAAAACCATTCCAGCCACCTTTATCATTAAAAACATCATCTCCTGTAACACCAAGTAAAGCAGCAAGATTACCACCTGCTGAAGCACCCCATACACCGATTCTATTCGAGTCAATGTTATATTTTTCTGAATTTGCCCTTAAAAATCTTATTGCACATTTACAATCTTCTATCTGGCATGGAAATGCCACTTCATTACTCAATCTATAACTTATACTCACACAGAAATATCCTTTTTCTGCAAATGGTAAAAGTTTTGGTATTCCACTTTCTTTATTTCCTGAAATCCATCCACCTCCGTGAATAAAAACAATAACAGGCAATTTATTCTTTGTTTCAGAAGTTTTTATTATATCAAGCAAAAGATTTCTTCCTTTTACTTTACCATAAACTACATCTTTTATAATTTCAATTCTTTTTTCCATTATTAAATCTTATCTTTTAAATTTGCCATTTCAATTGCTGATAATGCTGCTTGCCAGCCCTTATTTCCTGATTTTGTACCAGCCCTTTCAATTGCCTGGTCAGTACTATCTGCTGTTATAACACCAAAGGAAACCGGAGTTTTACCTGAATAATTTGCCTGAGAAACTGCCCTTGTTATCTGTCCTGCAACATATTCAAAATGAGGTGTATCCCCTCTTATTATTGCTCCAAGACAGATAATAGCATCATATTTCCCACTTACAGATAATTTACCAAGTGCAAAAACCATTTCAACCGCTCCAGGAACCCATATAACTTCTATATTTTCGTTGTCTGCATTATGTCTTTTCAAACAATCCATTGCTCCTTCAAGTAATCTTGTTGTTATAAACTCATTAAACCTGCTTACAATTATTCCAAATTTTTTACCTTTTGCATCAAGATATCCTTCAGTTGTTTTCATTTTTCCCCCTTTTTTATTTTTCTAAACTTTTCTTACTTCTTGTTATCTGATACTCAATATTTGGTCTTCTTTTTTCAAGTATGGAGAAAAATATTTCAACATCTTCTTCAACTTCATAAGGAGATGTAAAACCAATTGTTATCATATCAATATCCCTTATGGTATTCACAACAAAATTAAGTCCTACAAATGGAGTAATTCTTCCTGCTGCAAATGGTTTTATTGTCATAACCGGTTTTTTTGCCTCATTTATAATTTTATAAATCCATTCAACCTCAATTTGGCATAAAAAACCAAGGGCATTATATATCTGAATATATGTTTCTACATCAAGACCAGTAGCATCTGCATAAATTACTGTTTCAGGAACATGCGTTGATAGTCCAGGTATCATTCCATATTCTCTTATTTTTTTTAACCATACTTCAATACCTTTTAAATTTTTCTCTCTTTTATTTACATAAGTATCTGTAACAGAAGTATGTGGCATACAGATTTTTGCACCTTTTTCTTTTGCCCAGTCAACCTCTTCAATCTTCCATGGAGTACATATATAAATTATATCTTTCCCTGTTTTATCTTTCGCTTTTTCAATACAATTTGTCAGAAATTCAACTGGAGGACCCATAACAGCATCAATCTCATTTTTTATACAGGTACATAATATATCAACAACTCTTTTTTCATCCATAAATTCTCTTATTGTCCTGTCTTTTGAATTCGTCTGATGAGAATAACCCAAAAACCAGTTTGTTCCACATAAAATCCTTGGAAGAGATAATCCTCCTACATTTGTTCTCGGCATTCTATTCATCCTCTCCCTCCATTTTTATCAAATGACCAAGTTTTTCTTTCTTTGCTTTTAAGTATTTCTCTGTATATGTATTTGGTTCTATTTCTATTGACACTCTTTCAACAACTTCAATTCCATAACCTGCAAGACCCACTATTTTTTTAGGATTATTTGTTAAAATCCGTATCCTTGTCAATCCAAGGTCCGTAAGAATTTGAGCACCAATCCCATAATCCCTTAAATCAGGAGGAAATCCAAGTTTTAGATTTGCATCAACTGTATCAAGTTTTTCTTCATCCTGAATTTTATAAGCCATTATTTTATTAGCAAGTCCAATTCCCCTTCCTTCCTGAGGAAGATAAACTAGAACTCCTCTACCCTCTTTTTCAATCATTTCAAGTGCTTTATGAAGTTGTTTACCGCAGTCACACCTTTTTGAATGAAAAATATCCCCTGTTATGCATTGAGAATGAACCCTTACAAGAATACTATCTTTTTCATCTTTAAGTTTCAAATCCCCTTTAACAAGTGCTATGTGATAATTATTTTCAATTTTATCTCTGTAAAGTATAAGTTTAAAATCGCCAAACTCTGTTGGTAAAAATGTCTCTACAACTCTCTTAACGAGTTTTTCTCTTTTTCTTCTGTATTCAATTAAATCCTTGATTGTAACAATTTTTAAATTATGTTTTTTAGCAAATTCAATAAGGTCTGGTAATCTTGCCATAGTTCCATCTTCTTTCATAATTTCACATATAACACCAGAAGGGTAAAGACCGGCAATTCTTGCAAGGTCAACACTTGCTTCTGTATGTCCTGCTCTTACAAGTACTCCTCCTTCTTTTGCCTTAATTGGAAAAACATGTCCTGGTTTTGCAAAATCAGATGGTTTTGAGTTCCTATCTATTAAAAGTTTTATTGTAAATGCCCTGTCATAAGCAGAAATTCCAGTTGTAACACCATAAGCAGCATCAACACTTACTGTAAAATCAGTTTCATGTAAAGCGGTATTTTCATCAACCATTGGAGGCAAATTGAGTTCTTTTATTCTTTCGGGTAAAAGAGCAACACATATCAACCCTCTTGCTTCTTTTGCCATAAAATTTATTAATTGGGGTGTAATTTTTTCAGAAGCAACCACAATATCACCCTCATTTTCTCTATTCTCATCATCAACAACTATTACAGGCCTTCCCTCTCTTATATCCTGGACAGCTTCTTCTACTGAACTGAAAATTTTGTCATTCATTTTTAACCTTTTTTCCACAATTTTTCCACAATTTTTACACTTTTTAAATCAATTATACCACAAAAAATAATATAAAGAAATTTTAACTGATGTTTTTCATTTTAAAGGGAGTATATATACAGAAGTTCTTCCTTTTCTATCAGAAGAAAAAATTATGTATTTACCGGATGGACTGAAAGATGGATGAACATGAGCAAGTTGATTCCTTTGAGGCAAACAGGAAGAGTCGGGCCAGCAAAGAATTTCTGATTTACCTGTTTCTAAATTAACAAGATAAAGTTCATTTTCTCCTACCTGTTGAACATCCGAAACAATCAACTTATTATCATATGAAATTGCTGAATGACCGAGTTTTCTTGTATCTGAATAAAAATGTTCTCTATAATCATTTCCATTTATATCAATTGAGGCAATAAAAACAGGTGTAAATGAAGGAACTGTTTTTTTATGAAAATATAACCTTTTATTTTCTCCATGTCCCCAGTATTCATGTGTTGCACGAAATCCAGATGGCATTACTAAAAAGGGTTCAAATTTTTCAGTTTCAAGATTTAACATCCATGCTCTTGCTCTTTCTGATGGTGAAAGTTTAAAATTATCCTGTCTATCTGGAAGTATATTGAATGTAAGTATAAATTCTTTTGAAGGACTTGCAATTAAATGAGAGACTTCTTTAATTTCCGAAGGTAATCTATATATTTCTTTTGTCTCTGGATTTTCAATTTCTGTGTAAACTATTCCTATTTTTCCATTTTTATCTTTAAAAAAACAGGCAATTTTTTTATTTTTTTCTGAAATAGCAGGTCCACCAAAAATTCCTTCCCAATCTTTATTCTTTTCTATTATAACCCTTTTTTCAAGAGTTTCTATATCAATACCTACTATTTTTTCTCCGTCATTAAAGACAACCTCTTTACCAAAACATGTAAAGTTATAACATTTTCCAAAGTTTTCTGTTATTTGAATAATATCATCCGATTCAATTTCCATTCTATATAACTCAAATTTACCTGTTCTATTAGAAGAAAAAATTATATACCTTTCATCAGGAGAAAAAGATTGAAAATACATATAAGTAGCAACACAATCACAACCTTCAATATAAATTTCCCATATTTCTCTTCCTGTTTTTCTATCATAAAAAATTTCTTTCTTCCCTTCTATTTTTTCCATTCTCAATCAAAATGGTAAAGTAAAACTGTATTCTTATCTTCTTTAAAATATGTCTTTAATGGTCTAAATCCATCATAATATCTTACATTATTTGAAATCCTCAATTCATCGATTACTCCTTCTCCATTTTTTATAATAAATTCTATACTATCTGGCATAGTTTCAAAATTTTCTATTTTCCAGTATTTTTCTATCCAGTCCCTATTTGTAAATCTTGTTCCCATACCATTTACAAAAATAGAGAAACTCTTACTTTTAAAACTATGTGTTACAACGATATGATACCATCTATCTTTCATAAAAGGTTTTCTACAACCTGAATAAGGGTCAAGTGGCCAACTTCTGAAATTATTCTCTCCTATAAGAAGTATGTTTCTATACTGAGTTCTATACCAAAGACCGCTTATAACTTTATCTCCTTTTTTAATAGATATCTCAGGAAATATATTGTCAGAAGAAGGTTTATACCAAAATTCAATTGTTCCTTCCATAAATGATTGTTTTTTCTTCTCTTCAGGAATTAAAATCTCAAATTTCTCATTTCTTTTAAGTACTTTCACTCCTCCAAGTTCCCATTTTTCTTCTTTTATCTCTTCAACTCTTTTCTCTATTATATCTTCTGGTATCTGAAAGAGTTTTTCTTTCTCAAAAGCAACAGGTATAAAATAACTTAACAATGAAGGCCAAATACTATCTTTTTTATATATATTGTCTTCAATCTTTTCCGCTCTATCTATCCACTGTTGTATTCCTTTTTCTTTTTTATCCTCTTGAACATAGAAATATAAAGGTCCTTTTATTCCTTCTCCTCCACAGGATGTATCAAGAACAATTTTTTCAGCATTTGTTGACCTTAAAGTAAAATTACCAGATGGATATATTTCACTGAATGTAATTTTAATTTTATATATCCCTTCTTCATTTCCTTTTGGAATTTCAAACTTCCCATAATTTGTCCTTTCACCCATAAAAACTAATTCTTCTTCAATAAGTGATATTTCATTTCCTTTAAGTATCTTATTTGATGGTGTTATAACTTCAATCTTAATTTCTTTTTCTTCAGGTTTTATATCTTTTGGTAAAACAGGATATGGATTGCATCTGTAGGAATATTCAAATTTTGTTGTTTGACCTTTTTTATGAATGAAATAAATAATAATTGGAAAATCTGCACTGTTAATCTCTATTTCTGGATACCTCTTTATTTCCTTACCATATTCATCAATCAATCTCATTAAAACTGGAAATCCAACTGTAATAAAATTAGGACTGTGTGCATCTATATTAAGTATCCCAGGGAAAAAATATTGTTCTGAGTGATATTCATTTAAATTTTTTGCTATTGAGACACTATTTTCATTTTTATTCAAATACCAGTCATATGATAAAACAAGATGTGCAACTGGAAATGTGTAAGAATGACAAGGCCAATTTTTGTAATAGTTTTCACATAATTTTTTCATTGCTTCTAAACCTTTTGTTTTCAAAGTAGAATGATAATAGTTAAGTAATGAAATAAAGAAATAAGGTGTTTGTGAAGGTTCTCCTGGGATTTCTTTTCCATCAGGTATTACTCCTGAAGGACTTTCTAAATTTATAAGATATTTTGCAAGTTCTTCCATTCTCAATCCTATATCTAAATCCCAACTTATTAAAAACAAATTATTTATCTGATTGAATAAACCATAACTACATCTTAAAGAACTACCATTTGAATTAATGAGATTAGCACTTTCAAACAGTTTTGGCCATTCTCTCCTTCTTGTTGTATCTAAAATCCCTTGTTTCCATGCTTTTAAAATATCTTCTGCTCTCTGCCAGTTCCCAAATAAATAATTATATAGCATTGCATTTGGATGAAAAGCCCAATGTAGATATGTAGCACCAGACCAGGTGTAATAGCAAGCATAATCATTGTACCCTGCATTCTCATATCTCATAGCAATATCTCCTACATAAACACAGTGTCTCCTCGCAAAATCATACCATCTCCTATCTCCACTTCTTAAATAATCTGTCCACCAGTACTCTGAACCTCCATAATTGTGATTCGCATATCTGTAACAACTATCAGCAACAAATTTCGCCTCATCTTTATTCTCTGTCTTTGTTAGAAGTTTATAGTAAAAATGTGGACCTGAACCATATTCCCAAAATCCATAATTACCACTCTTATCATCCAAATATAAAATTGTATCAACATATTCTTCTATTTTTTTCTCATAGAATGGATATTTTTCAGGATTTCTTACACTTGTTTTAAAAGGAATTACATCTGTCTCAATTATACTCCATTTTGGATGTGGTAATGATAAAACAGGTGTCTGAAAATGTTTATTCCCATTTATTACATTATCTATATCATTCCCGAAAGACAAATAAATCTCATGAGTTTTCCCATGTCCTTGAAAGTTTTGATACATATTTTGATACATTTCTCCTGTTCTGTTTTGATATCCAGGGGTCTTTAAAAATACATCTCCAAAATATTTGATTAAGTCCTCATTCCTGAAACTCAAAATCTGCTTTTCAAAATTACCTTCTTTAAATTTCTTTCTACTATCCCATAAATGAACTACCATTTTATTATCATAAAATTCAAAACTCTTTGGAAAAAGTTTCCAACTATCCTTTAAACAAAGTGAAATTATATCTCTTTCTCCTTCTATTCCAAACCAGTATCCTATTTTCTCAAGTTGCTTATTCATCTCCCATTCTTCCTCATCTCCAATATAATTACTATAAATGCCACCTGATGTCTCAAACTGCCCATGATGATTGTATAAACCCTGAAGCATAAGGTATTTTTTCTTTGGATTTATTCTCTCTTTAAAATATTTATCTTTTTCACTCTCTGATATGTCAAAATATATAAAGTCATTCTTTTTCTTTAAAAGAGATATTGACATCCCTATGTCTTTAAACTGATATATATAAGAGTCCTTGTCCATAAACCAAGTATGTTCAATTTTAATCCCTTCTCCTTCACTATAAAAAATGAACCTTATCATATATTTACAAAGTTGTTCTCCTTTTTCTGTCAAATAATCACCAGTTACTTTTATAACCCCAAAAATCTCTCCTTTTTTCTCTATCTCATACTTAATCTCTCCTTTTAAATTTGAATAAAATTTATCATCCTGGTCTATTAAGTAGTTTGTTATCCCGCCTATTATTTTCTCTTCTTCTGTATATACATTATCTTTATTTCTATCCCAGTATATCTCTTTTATTATTTCTTGTCCCCCAAAAATAACTTTTATTCTCCCTGTATCAACATCTATTTCATTTCCCTTTTCTTCTATTTTTATTGGTTTTGTTATCTTCTCTTTTTTTACTTTTGTCCCATATTCTAATATCAATGGAGAATTATTGTAAGAATTTTCTTTTAAAAAATCGCCTGCCATATTGTAATTCCCTTCTATATCACTTATAAACCTTAATTTTAACCACTTTATGCTCCCTTCTGGTTTCCATCTTGTCACTACTTCTGCTTCTGATATTATTTCTTTTCCTGTATTCCTATTTATTAACCTTATGTTTTCAGGACTGAATAGATGCCCCTCAGGAAAAGGGATTGATGTCTCTACTAGATAATTCTTTATCTCTCCTTCTGGATTGTCTAAAAATATTGGAATTCTGTTTATTTCAGGTGGTTCTTTTGTATTTTCTGATAATCTGTTTGAATAGTAAAAAGTAACTGAATTTATTTCCTTAAAGTTCTCAACTGAAATTTTATATTCAACCAAATCCTTTTCCCTTTTCAAACCATCTAAACTTAATTTGAAAATAAAAGCACGACTTTTTATATCTGAAGGTGGTATTTTATATTCTTTTACTGCTTTTTTACCTTCATAAATCTTAAATATTATCGGCTCTTTTATCTCTATATATGGTTTATCTATTCTTAAATATCCTAAAATTCCCTTATCATCTCTGTAATATCTTTCCCTCAATAATGTAAATAAATGACCCTCCGGAATAAAAATATCTGTAAATGTTGAACCTATATTCTCTCCATTTAAACTGAATACCAATTTCAATCTTGTATATCCACTTATAGGTATTTTATATCTCATTTTAATTTCATTCTCTCCTGGTAAAAGATTAAAATTATTACCATTCTCATTTACAACTTTATCTCCTGAAATAATCTCTGCTTTCATCCCTAAATTCAAATTTTCTCCTGTTTTATTCTCAAATTTCAAACTTATCTCATTCTCCCCTTTCAATAAATCTCCAAAATTGACTTCTTTAAAGGTATATTTCTCATTCTCAAGGTCTATTATCTCCCATCCTGTCTTTAAGTATTTCTCCCCTCCCATCCTTCTTATCCTTATACCAAATTCTCCTCCTTTTACTATCCCTAATTCTGAATATGGAATCTTTATCTCACTTATAAATATCTTTTTCTCTTTATCATAACTTGTCTTTATATCATTGAAATTTACCTGTCTGCTTAATATTCCACTACTTGTTATCTCTCCTTTTCCATCTCTTACAATGCCAGGTGTTTTATATGTCGCATTTATATTATTTGAAAAGATATTTATTTGATAATATGAATCACTTAATTTTACATATGGTGTTATCCAGACCTCTATCCTTTCTGTCTCTGTATAATCTTCTGCTAAAATACTTAAATAAAGATTCTCACTATCACATAAAATTTTTGAACTGGTTAAATTTAAATCACATATTTTAACTGCTTTTTCCCAATCTACTTCATTTATCTGCCCATCTACATTAATAGTTACTCTTCTCTCTGAAATTTTATGTTTAATGAGCGCAGAAACTGTATCTTCTTCTTCATAAAAAATCCTCGGTATTATCTCTACTCCCTTTGCATTCAAAATTAAATTCAAAAATATGAAAATAAAAACGACCCTTCTCATATATACCCCTTTTTAGGGTAAATTATTCTGTCTTATACTCCATACAAGAGCCCAATCATTACTTGTAGAAGAAGTAGTACTAGTTAAGTTGCAATAGTAATGTTTTGAATCATCTATCCATTTAACTGAACCATCAAAAAATAAGGCATTAAACCCTGATATAAGATATGTCTTTGCTACTGGGTCTATTTCCGGTGCTCTATGATGAATTATATAACTCCTCTGGTCTGTATTACCAGGAACAACAGACCACAAATCAACAACCCATGGAGCACCAATTTTTGCTCCTTTACTTAATTTCGCCCAGCATGGTGGTCCTGTATCAAAAGGAACCGGGCTTGAACCACTATATAAAGGACAATTTACTCCATAGGCAGTATTCGCTGAATAACTGCATACAGTGTTTTGACCAGGAATTTCAAATGTATTTTTATAATGAGAAAGTTTTTCTCTTCCATATATTCTTATATAATAAGGACCATATACTGATGGACAAATTAAAACCTTTGGGTCTTGTATATATCTTCCTCTTCCTGTGTTCTGCCATCCCATTAATAAAAAACCAAGCATATTATACTGGTCTATTCTGGATGAACCAGAAACAAAAGTTCCCCAAATTTGAGCCCCAGAATTTGTTCTTTGTTTTGGAGGAAGATAATCATCATAATCCTGGGCATACATAATAGTCGCAAGTCCTATCTGTTTTAAATTATTCATACATACAGTCCTTCTTGCATTTTCTCTTGCTCTACTTAAAGCAGGTAAAAGCATCGCAGCCAAAATCGCTATTATCGCAACCACAACAAGCAATTCTATCAGGGTAAAACCTGCCTTTTTTAAAAATACTTTTTTCATATTTCACCCCCCCCTATTTAATTTTATCCCATAATAATTTTCATTTTAGTAAATAATTCCTTCCAATTTCTCTTTTAAATATCAACTTTAACTTTCATATATACTTTATCTCAAAACCAAGAATTTGTCAATAGAAGTAAAAACAATTTATAGACAATGGATTTAAAAATTTATAAAAAAGTACCCAAAATTTTGATTTTAACAAAAATCCTTTTATGTTAATATAGTTATATAAAATTTGGAGTAAGAAATTAAAATGAAGAGAAAATTAGAAGAGACAACGATTCTTTTTATCAGTACAGTTAAATGGAGTTTTTTAGCAACAATAGTTGGGATAGGTGTTGGAATATCAACAACTATATTTCTAAAGGTATTAAATTTAAGTATATATCTGACGAACCGCTATTCTTATTACTATCTTTTTTTGCCTATTGCGTTTTTCATAAGTGCTTTTATCATTCAATATTTAGCACCTGAAGCAGAAGGACATGGAACAGAAAAGGTTATTGAAGCAATACATAAATATTCCGGTAAAATAAACCCTTTGGTTATTCCTGTGAAACTTATTGCATCAGTTATAACAATTGCTTTTGGTGGTTCTGCCGGAAAAGAAGGACCATGTGCTCAAATAGGTGCAGGAGTTTCATCTGTTTTTGCTGATATATTAAAGTTTGATGATGCTGACCGTAAAAAACTAGTTATATGTGGTATAAGTGCTGGTTTTTCATCTGTTTTTGGAACACCATTAGCAGGTGCTATCTTTGGCATTGAAGTCCTTTTTATAGGAACTCTTTTATATGATGCCCTTTTACCATCCTTTATTGCAGGTATTGTAAGTTATCATACCTCTTTGAAACTTGGAATTACATATTTTTACCATCCTTTAAAGTTTAATACTGTTTTAAGTGAAACTTTCTTAATAAAGGTTATTATTTCTGGAATTTTTTTTGGATTTGTTTCTTTCCTTCTTATTGAAACGATGAGATTATTCAAAAACTTATCTTATAGGATACATTTATGGAAGCCATTGAAGGGTTTAATCGGTGGCTTTATTTTAATTATTTTAACTTTTATATTTTCAACACAATATCTCGGACTAGGTTTTGAAATAATCAAGTCAGCCATTGAAGGGAAAGAAGTTCTTCCGTTTGCATTCATCCTAAAAATTATCTTTACCTCAATTACTCTAAACTTTGGTGGAAGCGGTGGAGTGATAACTCCAATATTTTTTATAGGAGCAACTTCTGGAAGTGCATTTACAAATTTAATAGGTCTTGATAAAACAACACTTTCTTCAATTGGTCTTGTTAGCATTCTTTCCGGAGCAACAAATACACCTATTGCTTCAAGTATTATGGCTATAGAACTTTTTGGTCCAGATATTGCTCCCTATGCTGCACTATCATGTATTATCAGTTTTTTAATAACCGGTCATAGAAGTATTTATCCATCTCAAATACTTGGTTTCAGAAAATCCCCATCTATACAGGTTGAAATTGGTAAGGAAGTGGAAGAAATAAAACCACATGTTCAACGAAGAAAAAAAAGTTTAATGAATATAATTTTTACAGTTAAAAGAATAATTAAAGAAAAAATTTCTAAAGATAAAAAATGAAGCTGAATTGTGCAATCACTTGACAAATTAAAATATTGAGGGTATCCTTTTAAGAAAGGGAAAAAATAGAGAATGGTGAATATAGAGTTTTTAAAAAATATTTACAAAAATGAAAAAAAATGTATTTATCTCTTCTTGCTTTTTTCAATTTCAATTTTCAGTGAAAATTATATTTCAAACTTAAGGGAAATACCTGTAAAAAAGCCATTCTGCCTTGCAAGACCAATCAAAGAAAAACAGATATCAATAAAAATTTATCTTGATAGATTTATTTATTTGGACACAGATAAAGACGGACAAGCACTTATTGTCATTAATCCTCCGAATTTACTTTATGATGGTAAATTAAAAAACTATATAATTCAAGTTTATAAAGAAGGGGATAAAAATAGTCCTCTTGAAATAGAAATAAAAAATTCAGACCATTTTGGATTTGATATAAACATACCTTTATTTCCAATAGGAGAAACAAATATAAAGGTAAAATTACTTGATGATAAAAGAAAAGAAATATGTGAGACAGATGTAAAAATTATAAAAGAGAAGAATGAAAATAAAATAGAAAAATATGCAGAAATACCTTTAATTTTAACAGAAGGAGAGGATTTTGGGGATGAAAAAAATATACCAATATCAACAGGAATTCCTTTGCCTGATGGACTTCTTGAAAATAAATGGAACATTAAACTTTTTGAAAATGGAAAGGAAATTCCTGTCCAAACAAGTGTAAGGAGTAAATGGAGTAAAAATGGTTGTATAAAGTGGCTTGGGATTGATTTTCTTGCAAATTATAATGATGGAGTTCCTTCAAATTATTTAATTAAAGTGGGAGAAAAAAGTAGTTTTAATTTATTAGATGAGGTAAAAGTTAATGAAAATGATGAAATAATTGAAGTTGAAAATGGAATATTAAAATTTAAGGTTTCAAAAAAGAGATTTCATCTTTTTGAAGAGGTTTGGGTTGATAAGAATAAAAATAGAAAATATGAGGAGGATGAAATATTTATAAAAAGTGAAGATACTGATGGTCCTTATTGGATTGATGAAAAAGAAAAAATATATAGAATGTGTCTTGATGGTGATGTGAAAGTTAAGATAGAAGAAAAAGGTCCATTGAAAACAGTTATAAGGGCAGATGGATGGGCAATTAGTAATGATGGAGAAAAAGCAGGGAAATTTGTAACAAGAATTATTGTATTTTCTGGTCAGTCAGAAATTCAGGTAAACAACACATTCATAATAACATGGGATACACTTGAAGAAGGGAAAAGGATAAGAGACATAGGAATAACAACGAGTTATAAAAATTTAGGGAATAATTTAAAATCAATACCTCATGAATGGTGGAGAGAAGGTTTTGAAATTCCTGAAAATAGAAGTATTTATTTTCTTGCAGATAGATGGAACAGTTTTTATATAAAGGATAGTAAGGATGAAAAGGTTTTACAAAGTTTTTTTGGAACATTTACTTATAGTGAGAGTTTATATGGGAAAAATTATTTTAATTGGTTTGGAGTGATGGGAGAAAATGGAGGAATAGGAATATCACAGAGACATTTATTCCAGTTATTTCCTAAAGAAATAGAGATAAATAGAAAATCAATTATATGGCATGCCTGGCCTTATCATTCAACTGAGATGATAAAAAGTGGTCTTGATATAGGTGATTATGTGAATTTAAGATTTCTTCATCAGGGGAAATTACTTGATTTTCAGATACCGGAGGAATATTTTAAAGCAATGAATTTATTTAAAAGTTTAACACCTGATAGAAATTGGAGATGGGGAGGAGAAAAAAGGAAAGGATATGGAACAGGAGTAGCAATAACAGGAGAATTATTATATATTTTTGATGTAAATTCAAAGGAAAAAGGGCAGTACAGTATGTATATGACAAGAAGGGCAAAAATTTTTGAGAAATATCCTCATGCAATATCTAACCCTGAATGGACAAGAAAAACAGAAGTTCTTGAATCAATTGTTGGAATTATTGACCCGAAATATAAACAGATAAAAGAAGGAATATCTTCTGCTTTTGATAGAGTATGTGCAATAATTTCTGATAATAAAGAATATGGACAGTTTATCTGGCCTGATGGACATATCTATTATACTCCTGGTGGAAGTCCACCTGCATTACATAGAGCAAAAGTTGGTTATCATCATGGTTCAAACTTATCACCACTATATCTTTATCTTTCAACAGGAGAATGGAAATATTGGAATTTTTATGAGAGTTTTTCAAGACATTTAATTGACCATGTTTCTGTAAATTATGACCCGTGGAATCCAGAGGCAGATTTAAATCCTGTGTTTCAATGGCCTGGTGCTGTTTATCATTGTGATGGATATGTTCCATGGGGTTCATATCATGAATTATGGGGACATATGGGAGCACAATATAGTTATTTAATCTATTATTATCTTACAGGTGATACAAGGGGTCTTGACCTTGCAAAAGAATGGGTAGAATCAGTTCTTAAAAAATTTCGTGTTACTGATGATTATGATTTTTCAGGTATGATAGATAGAAATCCTGCAAACGGATGGATGGTTGCAACAAACTATTATGCTGATTTACAGGATGAACGACTTTTAAGATTAATATGGGAATTCAGAGATAGATTATTTTCCCAGCCAATGAAATATATGTCTGATGCTCCGCCACCAGCACAATCAGGAAGGTACTGGATGTGGACATATATAAGATACTTCAGGGATAAATTACCCTTAAAACTTCTTTCAGAATGGGTTGATGAATTTACAAGAAGTGGTCCAAATACCCCTGGATATAGTTGGCCCATTAAAGCAATTGATAAAGACGGAAAACAACTTAAAGCAATATGGTGCCATGAAGGTTCTTCAAGAGAAGTTGATTTAACAATTGCAGGACCAATGTATGGAAGTTATAGCCCTTACTTCATAGATACCTCATTATATACTAAAAATGATGCCTATATTAAATGGTACTGGTTTGAAACTATTGGACTTTCTTCTTTAAGACAATGGGCACATGGTCATCCTTCTCCATTCTATTCACTTCAATGGTTCAGTGATGATATTTTAAGATACATGCCACTTATTCCAGTTATGAAAGATTTAAAATTACCTGAAGTTCCATGTTTATTTCCTTTTACTGCTGAGGATTGGGAAAAAGTTACCACTGTAATTAAAGAAGATGAGGATAGAGAGTTTAATTTGAATTTCTGGGGTTATGTTCCTGAAAAAATGAAAACACCACTTAAATTTCAGGTTATAGACCCTGAAATGAAAGTAATAATTGAAGGAGAGATACCAAAAGGAGTGATAATGCCTGATAAACCATTTAAAGTGAAAATACCAAAGGATAACAAAACTGGAGAATATATCTTAAAGTTTATAGGAGGAAAAGAGTGGTATGGTATTATGTTGAACTGTCCTATAAGTGACCTTCCTAAAGAAGTTTATATTATTTCAGATAATTCCCGTGTCCTTACAGCAACAAGATATTATACACAAACAGAAAAAAATCAAACAGAAATTATTTTAACACTTACTGGAAACTCACTTTTCAGACTGGAAACATCTTCTGGAGATAAAATAAGGACTGAGTATGAACAGAAAAGATATATTTTAAATATTGAACCAGAAAAAGGATATAAATTGAGTTTCTGTAGAAAAGGGGTTACTTCAAGTGGATATGGAGGATTTATAAATTCAAGTGGTAAAGATATAATTCTTTCTTTTGACCAGTCATACTGGTTTTATCCTGAAATATTAAAAAAATTAAAGAAAGGAGGTGAAAAAAGATGAAAAGGGAAGGGTTTACCCTTATAGAATTGCTTGTTGTAGTTGCGATAATTGCGATTCTTGCAGCGATGTTACTCCCGGCACTTTCAAGAGCAAGAGAGCAGGCAAGAAGAGTTACCTGTATGAACAACTTAAGACAGATAGGACTTGCAATTATAATGTATGCGAATGACAATGATGATTTTCTTCCTCTTAATCTTTCTCCTCATGGATACTGGTTATGGGATGGACAGATAGGAAATACATATACTGCACTGGGTGTTCTTCTTCAAGGATGGAGACAGAAAAAAAAAGGGACTTTATTTAGATAGTCCCCAGTTTCTTTACTGCCCTTCTCCCTGGCCTGGAAGTGGTAAAGGATGGAAGGATAGAGGAAGTTTGAGTCATATAATAAGTAATTTTGAAAAACCAGGGGCAAGGGCATTCTGTCATTATACTTATAATACATATGTTAATTCAAGGATTTCATGGTGGGGTCTAGGGTGGGTAAATCCACCTACAAAGCCACCTGTGCCGAAAGAGATATGGGATAAGGCCAAACTACATAAAGCAGTAAAAATAAGAGCAATAGCAGTTGCTGATTATTTTTATTTACCTTCTGCTGCTGACCCATCAACATATTATGCAGGGTTTAATCATGGGGGTAGAGATAATGATTGGTATCCAGATGGTTTTAATATACTCAGTTTTGATGGAGCAGTTAAATGGGTAAATGATTCAGGACATAAAATTGCTGATGAATTATGCGAATATTATAATTGGAAGACAAATGGGCATCCCAATTCGTATTTCTGGTCTCATACTTTTGATGAATTAAAATAAGATATTATGGGGTGAAAAAAGATGAAAAGGAAAGGGTTTTACTATCTTTATGCAAATCAACTCCGATATAATTTATTTTTCCTTCTTTTCCATCCGCCACACAACTTGGCGGATGATTACATATAGATTAAATTTTACAGGAGGTGCATTATGAAGAAAAAATTTTCAAAACCACATGGCTTCACCCTTATAGAGTTGCTTGTTGTAGTTGCGATAATTGCGATTCTTGCTGGAATGTTATTACCTGCATTAAACAGAGCAAGAGAAAAAGCAAGGCAGACAGTATGTTTGAATAATTTAAAACAACTTGGACTTGCAACACATATGTATGCACAGGATTATGATGGATATTTACCACCACAGGGATGGAGAGGTATAGACCATGAAAGTGATTATACATGGCAAATATGGACATATTCTTCAGCACTTGGAAAAGGAGGATATGTTGGTCCTGGTTATTTTTTAATTGGTTACAAAAGCAATGGAAGTGGAAAAGGAATGTATATATCTGATATTTCTTTTTTTTATTGTCCAAGTTGTACAAAATGTGGTTACTGGTCGGGTCATTTGAAACTATCAATAATGAAATCAAGATGGGAAGCACCTAATACTGATGGTTGTAGAATTCCCTATGGATGGAACCACAATGATGATATTTATAAACACACATGGTCAAGTTCAAAAGCATATGGAAGACTGGATAAAGCAACAAAACTTGGATATGTCTGGATGGCTGACCTATACTGGGCTCCTTCTGTTCCTGTGACACCTGGAATAAGACCATCTCTTGGAAATCATCTTGATAATAATTATTTACCGCTTGGATTTAATGTTTTATTTTTTGATGGTTCAGCAAGATGGATACCAGATTCAGGACACAGAATTGCAAATACAGGTGGAAATTACAGAACAGACCCGAGTTTATGTAAATTCTGGTGGGAAGTAACTCAAAATACAAGATAAAACGGTAGGTGAAAAAAGATGAAAAGGAAAGGTTTTACCCTTATAGAGTTGCTTGTTGTAGTTGCTATAATAAGTATTCTTGCTGGAATGTTATTACCTGCATTAAACAGAGCAAGAGAAAATGCAAGGCAGACAGTATGTTTGAATAATTTAAAACAACTTGGACTTGCAACACATATGTATGCAAATGATTTTGATGGATATTTACCACCTGGAACTGGAATAGTCAATTATGGTGATGGAAGTGGAACAACATATGATATATGGGAAGCAAGAATTACATCAGGAACAGGATACTCTCCTGGAGCAATTTATAGAGGTCCTGGATATTTTTTTATGGGATGGAAAAAAACAGGTAAAGGTCTATATCTTTCAGACCCAAAAATAATAATCTGTCCAAGTAGTACAAGGTCAGGAAATGGTAAAAGTGTTGCAAAGATAAGTTATATAAAAGATAAATTTGAAAATCCAAATGGAGACCTAAGTTGTATAATTGTTTATGTATGGAATCACAGTCCTATGATTTATGAACATTCATGGGATAAATCTTCTCCAATAAAGGGAAAACTTGATAAAGCAGTAAAATATGGATATATATGGATGTCTGATGCTTATACTCCTCCAACATGGCCACCAACTCCCGGAATCAGACCATGGGATGGAAACCATCTTGATAAGGACTATATACCAATAGGATTTAATGTTTTATTTTTTGATGGGTCTGCTAAATGGATACCAGGAGCAAAAATTTTTGAGAAATTAAGAGGATATGGAAATGGTGGTAATACAAATCATGGATGTGATTTCTGGAAACTTACATGGAAAGATTTGATATATTAAAAGGAGAAAGGAATGAAAAAATTGTTTTTTATATTTTTTCTGCTTTTTGAAATATCTTTTTCAGAAGAATTACATCTTTCCAGTGAAGGATTTTATTTTTATGAGAAAGAAGATAAAGAATGGCATATAAATTTTAAGGGTAAAATTCCTTCTTTTTGTGGTTTTTATTTTATTCTTTTTGATACGAAAGGAAATATTTTTTATTCTGGAGCAATTCCTTCATCTGATTATTCAGAAAAATCATATACTATAAAAATTCCAAAAGACAATATTGCTGGTTTTTATAAGGGTGTTATAGTTGGAGAAGAAGCGGTTTTTGATTCTTTGAGTTTACCTTTAAGTGACCTTGAATATGAAGTTTATGGTGGAGATTATTTTGCAACTCATTATAAAGGGAGATTATATTTTCAGGTTGATAGTGATGATATATATATTCTTGGTGCTTATAAAGGGAATTTAAAAATTTTAAATGAAAAAGAAGAAGTAATTGCTGATACAAGAATAACAAAAAAACAGGAAAAATATGATAATCTGACAGAATTCAATGGGAAAAAGGGTATAACATATATTTTAGAAAAGGAATGCAGGTATTTCAGAATAAAAAATAACAAAAAAATTTTTTTGAGTAATGACCCTAAAAAACTTTTTATACCAGACCCTGAACTTGATAAGATTGAATGGTGGAAATTGCCTTTAAAAAAGGAGACAAGATGAAAAGATTTATTATGTTTTTCTTTGTTTTATGTTTTTTCATTTTTGGTGCAGAGTTTAAGTCAAAAATTTATTATCTTGAATGGGAACAGATAAGTAAAGAATTGAAATTTAATCTTTGTCTTGAAAAGGAAGAATTTTCAAATCTGGATGGAGAAGGAAGAATTGTTTTTGGGATAGAAAAAGGAAATACAATAAATTCTTTAAATGAACTAACATTGGGTATTAGAATTACAACACTTGATGAAGGAAAATTAATATTTGAAAAAGAGATACCTGTTGAAAAAGGGATAGTAGTGATGGATTTTGACCTTGATAGTTTAGAGCCAAATGAATACCAGATACAGGCAGAAATTAAAAAAGGAAATAATATTCTGAAAAAAGAGGAAAAAATTTTTAGATATGTAAAAGAAAAACCACCTTTAAATAAAGGTAAAATTCCTTTAATTTTTTCAACAGATATTCCATTAAAAAATGATACTTTTCCTGTTTCTTTTGGTATTCCATTTCCAAAAGGTGCTTTGTATGATGAGAAAAATGTTAGAATTGTTGATAAAAATGGTAAAGAAGTTCCATCTCAAAAATTTGTTCGTTCAAGATGGGGTTTTTCCAATAAATCAAGTATAAGATTTCTTGGGATAGATTTTCAGACAGAAGGAGTTAAATCTAACTGGCAGAATAAAAATGAAGTTAATTATTATGTTGAATTTGGACCTACAATCAATTATGATACAAAGAGTGGAATTAAAATAGAAGAAACAGAAAATGAATATATTGTAGATAATGGAGCAATTAAGTTTACAATTAAGAAAAAAGGATGGAATTTAATAGATAGTGTAATTTCAGGTGGAAAGGAGATATTTAAAAATAAAAAAGAGAATGGATTTTATTTAATTGACCATGAAGGAAGTATATACAGAGCCAGTAATGATAGTGAAGTTAAAGTTGAAATTGAAGAAAAAGGAGATATAAAAACAGTATTTAGAATAGAGGGTTGGTATGTAAAGGATAATTCAGAAGGAAAAACTGTCAATTATTCTCTACCAACAGATAAACTCTGTAAATTCATAACAAGGATTGAAGTATATAAAGGGAAACCTTATATAAGGGTTCTACACACAATAATCTTTACATTTGATTCAAATATGGTGAGATTAAGAGATATTGGATTTTCTTTACCTTCTGATTTTAAAAATGCTTTTTTTGGGATTGAAGGAGAACAGGCATTTAAAATAGACAAAAATTCATTAAAAACAGGTTCAATATACTTACTTCAACATCTTCCTGATAAATTTTCTATAGAAACATCAGATGGAAGAATTATTAAAGAAGGAAGACACAGTGAAGGATGGTTTGCAATTGAAAAAGAAAATGGGAATATAATTGGAATTTCAAATAGAGAGACATGGCAAAAATTTCCAAAAGAATTTGAAGTTTTAAATGACAGAGTTAATTTTCATATATGGCCAAGTCATGGAAAGACACATTCTGAAATAAATGAGATTGAGCCGACCGAAATTTATAAACTTTGGTTTTGTCATCAAGGGAAAGAATTGAATTTTGCAATGCCATGGAAATATTATTTTAAAGCAGCAGAAATTTATAATAGTCCATCTACAGGGGTTTATACAGCCCCTGGTCTTGTACTTGCAGGAGTTCATTCAAGTATTCTTGGTGCTGGAATTACAAATGATTTTCTTATAACATTTCTTGAGAATAATATTGAAAAACAGAAAGAGATATCAAATTGTTTCCAGATTCTTCCTCACTGTATACCTGACCCTAAATGGACATGTGATAGTTTAGCAGTTGGATATATAGCGCCTTATTCACCAGAAAAATTCAAATTCATTGAAGATTGTATTGAGAAAATAGTAAAAAGTTATTGGGAATTACAGGACTATACAGGACAATATGGAATGTGGATATATAGAACCTGGCACCATACATCTTATAAAGGAGATAAAACATTTGATTTATACAGGTTTTACAATGCAACACACCATTATGAAGCATTCATGCCATGGTTGCTTTATATAAGGTCAGGAGACCCGTTCTATTTAACTCAGGGAAGAGCAAATACCCGTCTTCTTTCTGATTTAAATATTATACATTATGATGACCCTAATTATAATCACAAAGAATTTCATTTTCACCAAAAAAGAATTATTGGTTCAACAAGACATACAAATGGTTTCTGTCCATGGGGAGGAGACCATGGTTTACTTGCCCATCTTACCTGTTATAATGCTTTAATAGTTGCCTATTATTTTACAGGTGATTTAAGATTAAAAGAAGTTGTAGTTGATGAATGGCAGAAAACAATTGTATCAAATAGAAGTCATCCAGAATTTAATGGTGCAATAAGATTAGAGCCAGGAAGAGACCCTAACAATGCACTTGGTGAACTTATAGACCTTTATCAAATGACATATCATCCTGCTCTACTTATTTATATAGATGATTGTTTAAGGAAATTTCTTGATAATATGTATCACTGGGGAGAAGTTCTTCATAATGTTTTGTTATTTTATAAAAGTGAAAGAGCAAAAAAACAATTACTTGAAGGAGTATCTAACCCAAAATCTGATAAAGTAAATCTCTGGACCACTCATGCACCACATGAAAATTATGCACTCGCTTCAATATTTGAAACTGATAAGGAAAAAAGTAAAGAATATGCTGTAAAATCTTTTTTCAGTTCAAACTTTTATGAATGGAATGGTAAAGGAAATAAAATTAAAAATAAAGAACCTTTTGGTGCTTTCTGTTCAATTCCTGATTTTATTCTTTATGTTCCAAGGGTAATATATGCTCTATCAAAATCAAATATAGAAGACCCCACAAACTGGATTTATTCTCAATCATTACCTGGATGCCCTTCTGGAACTTACTGTATTGTAAAGGAAGAAACTGACAGGAATTTTAACATAATAATAAGAGGAGATATTGGAAAAAAAGAAAGTGGTGGATTCCCTTTAAAAGTTATAGACCCGGAAAAAAAGGTAATTATTGAAACTTTAATAGATAAATCTTATACAAAACTTACTGTTCCAAAAGATGGAAAAACTGGTGAATATTTAATAATTCTTGAGGTGAGAGATGGAAAAGATGATGTATATGTTCCTCTGACAGACCTTGAAAAAGAAGTTTATTATGTTAATTACTGGTTTCAATGTACAGAGACAAAATACTTCACAAAACCAAAAACAGAAGAAAAGGAAATAATTGGTATTAAACCGCATGTCTATTCAGTTTATATAATCTCAAATAAAACGAAAGAAGTAATTGCTTTAACAGAAAAAGGAGAAAAAATAGAAATAGAAATGCCATCTGAAGGGATATGGATTTTAGGAAAAACAAGGTATATGCATCTTAAACAACCACTTATTCTTTCAAATGATGAAAAACACTGGTTTTTGCCTGAAAGTATAAAAGAAATACAGTTTAAGTGGAAAACTACATGGTAATAAAAACAAGAAAGGAGGAAAAGATGGGAAGAAAGATTTTTTTGAGTTTTTTGTTTATTTATTTTTTGATTTATTTTTCAAGTTATTGTAAGTGGGTGATAAATAAAGAGTTATTTCCAGTGTGTCTTGATTTTGGTGATAAAAAAACTCCTGCTGCTGAAAGTTTTATAAAGATTACACAGGAAACAATATATAATGAAAAAACAGGATATGGATGGGAAAAGAAATATAATATCTATCCAACAGGGACAAAAGATTTAACATCTACCCCAAACCAAACAGGTCTTGCATCAACAGAAGAAGCAAATTTAATAATAAATCTTAAAAACGGAATTTATAAAGGAATAATTACACCAGCAGTTGTGGGAAAGGATATAGGAAGATTATACAGATATTCTCTTTTAGGGAATGAAAAAGTGCTTGTTGAAAAAGTAGAATTGCCTGAAAGAACTTTTACAGTAAAAGTAACAGATGGAAAATTAAAATTGACATTTAAACCAAAGGAAAATGGATGGATAGTTCACAGTATTGTTTTGATGCCTATTGAAAATTTTTTAAAAGCACCTGAAGAATTTGAAAAAACTAAAAGATTATTGATTGTTGGAGATGAGGACTGGATATTGAACTTACAAATACCTGAATTAAAATATAAAGAAACACCTTTTCCCTCATTTATGAAAGAGGATATACTTATTTTCAAAAAATCAATTACAGACATTATTACTCCTGTTTATAGGCCAGAAGAGGAAGAAATTTTAAAAAAAATTGAGATGAAAGCGGCTGGAGATGAATATGAATCTTATCAGTTTGGTATTATATCAAAAAAACCACTTCCTCAGTTAAAATTTAAAATATCTGAATTAAAAGGTCCAAAAACAATCCCACCACAGAATATAACAATAAGAACGCAATACTATTTTAATTATAAAAAAAGTCTTACTCCAAAAACACTTGATTTAAGAGAAGAAACAGAATTAATTCCTAATTATACTCAAGGATTCTGGTTAACAGTTTATATTCCTCCTGATACACCTGAAGGGATTTATAAAGGAGAAATAAGTATAAATGGATTAAATATGAAAGAAAAAAAGATTCCAGTTGAATTAACTGTTTTGCCATTTAATCTACCACAATTAAAAAGGCATTTTTATAATATAATGTGGCTTGGTACATATGATACAAAACCAGATTCACCATCACAGGAAATCTGCAAAATGGCAATTCTTGACCAGAAAGCACATGGAATAAATGCTTTTGGATGTGAGTTAAGATATCCTGCATGTAACATATATAAAGAAGGAGATGAAATTAAATTTGATTTAAAACCACTTGAATACAGAATAAATTTTTATAAATCACTTGGAATAAACCTTGATAAAAACGGGAAATTTATATGGTTAATAGGAATTCATCCTCAAAAAACTCTTGCTGAACTTACAGGAACGGATACAAGAATACTTGATAAGTATGTTGTTGAACCACTTTCTTTTACTGACAAATTTCTTGAGGTATACTCACAGATAGTTGCAGCAGTTGAAGAATATGCAAAGAAAAATGATTTACCTGAAATGTATCTTTTCAACATAGATGAACCTTATGGTATATATAAAAATAAGGTTGCATTACAACTTTTAAAAGCAACAAAAAAAGGTGGTGGGCATCCGTGGGTAACTGTAAATGATACTTATTACCAGCCGCTTAAAGAATATTTAGATGTTCCTGTTTTTGCCAATGGATATGCTTCTTACAAAACTTACGAAGAATACAAAAAAATGGGAAAAAAATTCTGGTTTTACAGCGCTGCTCCAAGAGGGTTAAGACCTGTATATGCAAGATATGAAACAGGAATTTACCTTTATAAAGTAGGATTTGAAGGAGCAACATGGTTTGTTTATACATGGAGTTTGGGAAATGCATATAATGGACTTAGCAGTATGTGGAATGCAACTCATCCTGGTTTCTGGGAGTTTGTACCAACAATTTCATGGGAATGTACAAGAGAAGGTATTGATGATGTCAGGTATATGGAATTTCTTGAAGATTTATTGAATAAAAATAAAGAAGAAAAAATTTTTAATGTATTTAATTCATTACTTGATATTGTAGACCCTGATATAAATAACTTTTTACACATAGACCCGATTACAGATGTTCTTGTTGGAAAAGATGCAAGCACATGGAAAAGCAGAGACCTTGATTTAATGAGGGAATTTTTACAAAAATCAACTATAAAACTTTTAAAAGGGAAGGAAGGAATTACTAAAGAAAATAAAGGAAGAAAATTAAAGGATTTGAAAGTAAGTTTTGATAAAGAAGTTAAAGAAGAATTGAAAACAAGAGAAGTTGATTTTTATTCCAGTAAATATATCTGCGAAGCACTCCTAATTGAAAAAAATCTTATAAAAATTGATGGAGAAATGGAAGATTTATGGAAAAATGGATATAAAATTGAAAATTTTGTTAAACTCAATGAACCTGATAACCCTGCTGATGATAAGACAGAAGTTTATATTTTAAGAGATAAAGAAAACCTCTATTTATTTTTCAAATGTTTTACAAACGATATGACAAAAATAAAAGCAACAATTACAGGAGATAAAAGAGATATAAAGGAAATATGGAGAGAAGATGGAATTGAAATTTTCATTGACCCAGGATGTAAATATCTATCATATTATCAACTTATGATAAATGCAAACGGAGCACTTACAGATATGAAAGTTGATATTGGTGAAAAAAAAGAAGATGACCTTGAATGGAACAGTAATGCAGAAGTTAAAACAAAAATATTAAAAGACCTCTGGACAGCAGAAATAAAAATACCTTTTAAATCTCTTGGAAATTACGAAATATATGGAATAAACTTTTGCAGGAATAATACTCAAGAAAAAGGAACTCATACTTTATGGAGTCCAACCAAAAAAGCATCCCTTGGAAATCAGGGATTCGGCGTTCCAGAAAGATTCGGAAAATTACTTCTGGATAAGAAAGAAATATACAGAAAAGTAAAATCAATAAAAGGAGAACTTGTATTTCAACCACTTGGCGTTGAAAATAAAGTTGAATTGGAGATTGATAAAAGTCTGCTTGGAAAAAAAATGGATATAAACATAGTAAATTTCAAGAATGAAAAAGTTTTTGAAAAAAATATCCTGTTAGAAAAAGAAAAAATTGAAATTCCTTTTGTTATCTACCAGGATAATAATGACCCGATTTATTATTTAAAATTTAAATGCGATGACTATATATTTGAAATTCCTTTTAAATTTTTAACAAAAGATATTAATTTTTTTGTTTTCCCGGAAAATGCCTTTTTGATTTATTCTTCTGACGAGAAAGAGACAAAATTGCATGGAAGTATAAAAATAAATAAAGCAGAAATAGTTAAAAATCCTGATGCAAAATTGAAAATTGTATTAGAATATATATCAGGTGGTATCTTAATTGAAAAAAATTTAAAAATGATTTCAAACAATTTTAATATCTGGTTGCCAATTAAAGATTTGGATTCTGGCGGATATATTTTAAAAGTAGAAGTATATATAAATCCAGAAACTGTTTTTAAAAATGAATATAAATTTCTGAAACTTTAAATTAAAAAGGAGGATTTAGATGAAAGTTAATAAGATTAAATGTGAAAATTTTATAGTTTACAGAAAGGAAAATGAATTTTCTGCATGGCCAAGAAATTGTGGAGTTTATAAATATAAAGGAGATGAAATTGTTGTAAATTTTTTTACAAGGACATGTAATTATCAGACAAAAGAAGAAGTTGGTCATGGTTATGAACCCCCTGATAATTCGTCAAGAATAATGCAGATAAGGTCAAAAGATGGTGGAAAAAACTGGAACAATTCAAAAAAAATATTAACTCCAATAAACCTGGGAAAAGGAGAAACAGAGAATATAAATTTTCTATCACCAAAGGAATTCAATTTTAAAAATCCTGATTTTATGCTTATCGCTATCAAAAATAATCTATTTTTTTCTGATGATAGAGGAAAAACTCTTTACGGACCATGCAGATTACCTTCTTTTGGATATGATTTTAACTGGGCAAGACCTGATTATGTGGTCAGAGAAGATGGTGCTTTAATTTTATTTTCTACTGTCAATTGTTCTGATGGAAAAGAAGGAAAACCTATAGCAATAATATCAAAAAATAATGGTTTATCCTGGGAAATCCTTTCTTATATATCATCTGAAAAAAACGACTATATGCAGATAATGCCCTCTGGTATTATCCTTCCTGATGGGAAAATTTTATGTGCTATAAGATGTCAGAGATACAGGCATGGATACAGTTTCTGGTCAGAATGTTATATTTCAGAAGACAGTGGTAGAAGCTGGCAGTTTTTATCAAGAATAAATGATATTGGAAGTCCATGCCATTTATTATTGCTTAAAGATGGAAGAATTCTTGCTACTTATGGATACAGGTCATACCCCTTTGGAATAAGATGTTCAATAAGCGAAGATTATGGAAAAACATGGAAGAATGAATTTATTATAAGAGATGATGGTGGTTCCTGGGATTTAGGTTATCCTGTAAGTATTCAATTAGATAGTGGAAAAATTTTAACTTTCTATTATTTCAATGATAAAAATGACAAAATACAGGTAGATGGTGGAGTTAGATATATAGCAGGTTCTATTTTTGAAATTTAGATTTATTTGTTTTTAACTCCAAAAGAAATTAAGTTTTCTAAACTTATCTTAAGTGCTTCAAATGGGTCACAGGTAGGTCTATCCATTTCAACAAGACAGAATTTAACCTTTGACTTCTTACAGGATTTTATAATCCTTTCCCAGTTTAAATTTCCACTTCCTATAGGTGGCATAACCTGCTGATTTTTTATTATTCCCATATCCTTAAAATGTACCTGACTTACCCTTCCATTATATCTTTCAATCCAGTATGCAGGGTCTCCTCCACCATATGTAACCCAGTAAGTATCTATTTCACCCTCAAGTTCAGGGCAATTATCAAGTAAAATTTCAAGTCCTGTTTTACCATTATATCTCTCAAATTCAATCCCATGGTTGTGGTATCCAAGTATAAGTCCATTTTTTTTAATTTTTTCAATTATTTTATTAAATTCATCCGCAACTTTTAAATATCCATCTTTATTATGTAATTCTCCTGGCAATCCCGGACACATAATACCTTCACATCCAAGAATTTTATGCTCCTCTATTACCTTTTCTGTTTCTTTTATAATCCTTTCATAACCAGTATGAGTTGAAACAGCAACAAGTTCTGTATCATCAAGTATTTTTTTAAGTTCCCTTACATCTTTTGGTTCACTCACAGCAGAAATCTGGACATATTTATAACCCATTTCTCTGATTTTTTTTAATGTATTTACTGTATCTTCAACTGACTTACAATAATCTCTTAATGTATATAATTGAACTCCACATTTCATTTTTTCCTCCTTTTTCGTTCAGAAACTTTAAGAAACATTTTAACACTTAAAATTTCTTTTTCAAATTTTGAAAAATAGAAGATAGATAAAAGCATTTATAAAAGTTACCGGTATCCCCACTCTTGCAAATTCCCAGAAAGTTATTGTTTCTCCATATTTCTTTTCAGCATTTTGGATTATAATAACATTACTTGCAGCACCCAGAATAAATAAATTACCACTTATTGTACTGCCTGAAGCGAGAACCATCATTTCTTTAACACCTGCACCTGACTGAATAAGCAAAGGTAGATAAAGTGCTACAAGTGGAACATTTGATATCAATTGACTTAAAATTATACTGATAATCATTATCATATTGATAGATGTTATATTAATTTTTAGATTTTTTATGATTGATTGAAAGAAACCTGTATTCCAGACACTCGCCATCAATATGAACATTGAAGCAAAAAATATTAAAGTATGCCAGTCAATCTTCTTAACTATTAAAACCCTTTTTTTACTGAAAATTAAAATCGGGAGTGCAGAAATAACAGTAATATGAACAAGTTTTAAGTCAATTTTGCTATCAGTTAAAGAAAGAAAAATTTTAGTGAATATTAAAATAACAAAAATAAAAATAGAAATCCCGGACAAAAAAGCAAGAGAATTATCTTTTATTGTCTCCTGATAGTGATTTAATGAGTTGTTTTTAAAATGTTCCCTGTAAAAAAGTTTTAACAAAAAAAATAAAGCGAAAAGATTGATGATTGTAGGAAAAAATAGATAATGGAAAAATGTAAGAAATGGATTTTTTAGATTTCCTTCTGTTGCAATAAGAAAGTTCTGGGGATTACCAACAGGACTAAAAACACTACCAGTGGTTATGGAAAAAGCAAGAGTAATTAAAAGAAATTTAGCATTTATATTATGCTTTTTTGCAATATGTAATATCACAGGAGTTCCTATTATGGCAAGGGTATCATTCATCAATAGAGCAGAAGAAAAACCAATTCCAAATAGAATTAAAAGTAATAACTGATTTACTGTTTTTGCTTTTCTAAATATTCTGTATGTGATATAGGAAAGACAGCCACTTTCTTCAAGAGCAACTCCAATAACAAACATACTGAATAAAAAGAACATAACTTCCCAGTTTATTGATTTTAAAGCATTAACAAAAGAAATCTGATGTGCAATAAGAACTATTAAACAGCCACCTAACATTGCCTGCCAGATTTGAATTTTTATATTTCCTATCTGTCTTATTGCAATAATTAAAAAAACAAAAAATAAACTTATTATTGAAATCATAGTAATTTGAAAAAGGTATTTTTAGCAGAAAATAAAAATTTAAAAAAATTACTTCTGTTTCTTCTTTCTGAATATTCCGAATAGAGAAAATTTTTTCTTTTCTTTTTTAACTTCTGTTTCTTCTTTTTTTGCTTCAACAGATATTTCTTCTTTTTTCTGTTTTGCTTTTTTTCCAAAAATTCCTCTTTTTTCTTTCTTTTCGGTAATCTCTGGTTTTTCTATTTTTTCTTCTTTTATAACTATTTTCTCTTTTTCATGTTTTTCAATTTCTTCATATTCAGAATATACACCGTATTTTTTTACAAGTTCTATAACATAAGAGTATTGCTGAAAACTTATGGTATTTGGAATAGAATGGTCCGAATGATAGATATAACCACCATTTTTCTTTGCAACTTCAAATTTTCTTTTTATCTCCTCTTCAATTTTTGATGGATCTGGGTCTGCCATCAATCTTACATCTATACCTCCCATAAATGAAAGTTTATCTCCATATTTTTCTTTTAATTCAATTAAATCCATTCCTGCTTTAACTTCAAGTGGCTGTAAACAATCAAGTCCAACTTCAATTAAAATAGGTATAAGTTCTTTAACATTTCCACAGGAATGAAGTAATGTCTTCATACCCTTTGAATGAAAATATTCATAAACAATTTTATCTGCCTCATAATGTGTTTTCATATAGGTATCAGGTGAAAATAAAAGACCATTTCTATATCCCATATCATTAAACATAAAAGCACCATCAAATTTAAAACCATTTCTTATCATCAAGTCAGCCATAACAAGAGTAAGTTCTGCAAGTGTCATAATCATTTCTTTTACCCAATCAGGGTCTTCAACCATTGTAATTAAAAGTTGCTCTGACTTCATATAACCCTGAAGTATATCATATCCATATCCACCACTGAAAACACAGAATTTTCCCTCCTCATAGGCTGCTTTATTTCTTGCAAGTCCAGAAGCCCAGTCAACTCTTGTCCAATCAGGCTTAAGCAATTTTTTGATTTCCTTCCAGTCATCCTTTGTTTTTACAGGCCAGTCAATAATTTCAGGAGTTGTAGAATAATCCCTGTGATTTTTTCTTTTTCCTCCCTGTGGTGTTGTTGTGATTATATACTCCTCATTCTTTTCAATTACTCTTACAGGAAATCTTGGACTTGTATCAGCACCAAAATATTCAAACTCATATCCAAAAAATTCAGCAGGTGTGGTATCCTCGGGTAATCCTTCTTTATGCCATCTTCTAACAGTTGCTCCCCATGGACTATCATGAATTGGAACTCTGTCAGGGATTTGATGATTTAAGGCTCTTAAAATTCTTTCTCTACTTGTCATTTTTTACTCCTTTTAAATTTTTAATCTCAATAATTCTTTTTCTTTCCCCAACATTTTTTATTTTTACATAAATCGTTTTTTTTGGCAAATTTTTTTTTATTCTTTCTGCCCATTCAATTAAAATTATTCCTTTATCAAGATAATCAGTCCAGCCAATATCAAAAAGTTCATCAAAACTTTCAAGACGGTAAAGGTCAAAATGAAAAACAGGAATTTTGCCTTTATACTCATTTACTATTACAAAAGAAGGACTGAAAACACTGTTATGTGAAAATTTTTTTACAATACCTTTTATCATAGTTGTTTTCCCGCTACCAAGTTCTCCAATAAATCCAACAATGTCTCCCTTTTTTAAATACTTTGCTATTTTTTCTCCAAGTTTTATTGTTTCTTTTGAGTTTTTTGTGTAAAATATCATAAAAAGATTTTACTTTTTATTTTTAAAAAGGTAAAATATAAATACCTGTTCCGGACGCGGAGATTAAGAACCCTTGAGCCAACGACCATATATAGGGAGCCAAGTCCGGATGGAGCTGACAGGTTCGCCATGCCTTATGGCGAAAAGTCAAAACTATCCGGGGAGGCACCCACTTTAAAATACGGGTCTCAAAGGGTAAAATCTCTACGCCGGAACGGGTTTTTATTACTTATAAAATATGGTATAATTATAAAATAAAGGGCAGGTGGCCGAGTGGACAATGGCAGCAGACTGTAAATCTGCCGGCTCTACGCCTTCGGAGGTTCGAATCCTTCCCTGCCCAACTAAATGTTCTTTGAAAAACTGAGGATTGAAACAGAAGTAAAAAAAGCATCATAAGTGGAAGGATTCGAAGTGAGGCACGGGTTAAGGAATTGCGACCAAGTGGAGCAATTCCAGTGCCGAGTGGCGACCGTAGCGAGCATTTTTCGAAAGAAAAATATTTCTTAAGCGAACGGAGGCGCCGAATCCTTCCCTGCCCAACTAAATGTTCTTTGAAAAACTTATTCTTTTTTCTAAAATTAAGCGGGGTTGGTTTAATGGTAAAACATCAGCCTTCCAAGCTGAGGATACGGGTTCGATTCCCGTACCCCGCTCTTTTATAAAGGAGATAAAAAATGAAAGTTGATATAAATAAAAAAAGTGAAATAGAGGTTGAATTGTTATGTGAAGCAGAAAAAGTAGAAATTGAAGAAGAAAAAAATAAAATAATTAAGGAAATAAAAAAAGATGCTGAAATTGAAGGTTTTAGAAAAGGGAAAGTGCCTGAAGATATAATTGAAAAAAAATTCAGTGAAACAATCAAAGAAAATATCTTAAAAAATATCATTTCAAAAGCATATTATGAAACCTTAAAGAAAGAAAATTTTATACCTGTGATACAACCTGAAATTTATGATGTTGAATTTACAGAAGAAAAGTTAAAATTTAAAATTGGATTGGAATTAAAACCAGGTGTTAAGATAAAAAAATATAAAGGAATAACTGTTAAGAAAGTTGAACCGAAAGAAGTAAAAGAAGAAGATGTGGAAAATACATTGAAAGAACTTGAAAAAAGACCGGAATTTGCTTCTTCTGTAATTGACCTTGAAAAAAGACAGATGTGGAAAAAAAGAATAAGAGAAGAACTTGAAGAAAGAGAAAAAAATAGTGCCAGAATTGAAGAAGAAAAACAATTATGGAATGACCTTTTCAAAAACGCAGAATTTCCTATTCCAGAAAAACTTGTCGCAAAAAGAGCAAGAGAGTATACTGAATATCACTTAAGGAGAATGAATTTGCAGGGTAAAACAAGAGAGGAAATCGAAAATTATGCTCAACAGATTTTTAAAGCAGTAAAACCATATGCAGAAGAAGAAGTTAAAAAATATTTTATACTTGATAAAATTGCAGAAATTGAAAATGTAGTTGTTGAAGAAAAAGAAGTTGATGAAAGAATAGAAATTTTCAGCAGAAGTATTGGTAAACCATTTGAAGAGGTAAAAAAAGAACTTGAAAAAACAGGAGAAATTGAGAACATAAGAGATGAGATAAAAATTGATAAAGCATACAAAATTGTTAAAAATAATGTGAACTATATTGAAAGAATTGTTATTCCTGGTGAGGAAAATAAGAAATGAAAAATCAACTTATCCCATATGTAATTGAAGTAACAGAAAGAGGCGAAAGGGCTTATGACATTTATTCAAGGTTGCTCAAGGATAGGATAATATTTCTTGGTTCTCCAATAACAGACCATATTGCAAATATAATAATTGCAGAACTTTTATTTTTGCAAAATGAAGACCCGAAAAAGGATATACATTTATATTTAAATACACCGGGAGGTTCTATTACAGCAGGTCTTGCAATATACGATACCATGCAATATGTTTCCTGTGATATATGTACTTACTGTATAGGACAGGCAGCAAGTATGGGAGCGGTTTTACTTGCAGGTGGAACAAAAGGAAAAAGATTTCTCCTTCCTCATAGCAGAGTTTTAATTCATCAGCCATGGGGAGGAGTAGAAGGAACTGTTGTTGATGTAAGTATTCACACAAAAGAAATGATAAGGTTAAGAGAAATAATAAATGAAATTCTTGCACTGCATACAGGACAGCCCATAAAAAAAATCGAAAAAGATACAGAAAGAGATTACTTTATGAATTCAGAGGAAGCAATAAATTATGGCCTTGCAGATAAAATAATTCAATCAACAAAACTTCCAAAATAAAATGGCTATACTTAAAAAAAATGAAATTAAAATAAGAAGAAAAAATGTACCTGCTTTACCTTTGAGAGACCTTATTATTTTCCCTCAGATGGTTGTACCCCTTTTAGTCGGGAGAACAAAATCATTAAACTCAGTTGAAGAAGCAATTGCAAATGAGGGGTATCTTGTAGTAGTTTTTCAAAAAGACCCACAGATAGAAGACCCTGTTTTTGATGATATTTATTCAACAGGTGTTCTCACTAAAATTGTGCAGAGTTTAAAGGAATCAACAGGAGTAATGAAAATTCTTGTTGAAGTTCTTGAAAGAGTAAAAATCAATGATTTTACAACAACAAAAAATTATTTTTCTGTGAATTTTGATTATATAAAGGAAGAAACAGAAACAGATACAGAAGTTGAAGCAATGACAAGACTTACTCTGGAACTTCTGGAAAAATACTTGAATTTTAATATATCTGTACCGAAAGAATTATATAACACAATTACAACACTTGAAAATCCTTCAAAAATATGTGATACAATAGCGGGTTATTTACCCTTAAAAATTAAAGATAAGATAAAAATTCTTGAAACAATACCGATTAAAGATAGATTGAGTACATTAATTGATATATTAAATAAAGAGATTGAAGTTCTTGATGTTCAGAAAAAAATTCAGGATAAAGTCATAAAAAAAATTGAAGATACACAGAGACAATACATTCTGACAGAACAATTAAAACAGATACAAAAAGAACTTGGGAAAGAAGAAGAAACACCGGAAATTGCTGAATTGAAGGAAAAAATTAAAAAGGCTAATATGCCGAAAAATGTTGAAGAAAAAGCAATTGAAGAACTGAACCGTCTCTCAAAGATGATGCCATTATCTCCTGAAGCAACTGTTTCAAGAACTTATATTGAATGGCTATGCAGTTTACCATGGTCTGTTTCCACACAGGATAACCTTGACATAAAACATGCTCAAAAAATTCTTGATGAAGACCATTACGGACTTGAAAAAGTTAAAGAGAGAATTCTTGAATATCTTGCAGTAAGAAGTAGAACTGAATCTTTAAGAGGTCCAATACTCTGTTTTGTAGGTCCTCCCGGAGTTGGAAAAACATCTCTTGGAAAGTCAATTGCCAGAGCCCTTGGAAGAAAATTTGTGAGGATATCTCTTGGAGGGATAAGGGATGAAGCAGAAATTAGAGGACACAGAAGAACATATATTGGTTCATTACCCGGAAGAATAATTCAATCAATGAGAAAAGCAGGCGTTAATAACCCTGTTTTTTTACTTGATGAAATTGATAAACTAGGAAAGGACTTTAGAGGGGACCCTGCAAGTGCATTACTTGAAGTACTTGACCCTGAACAGAACAAAAATTTTTCAGACCATTATCTTGAAGTTGAGTTTGACCTTTCAAAAGTTTTATTCATAACAACTGCAAATACAGAGTTTACTATTCCCCCTCCTTTGCTTGACAGAATGGAAGTTATATCTTTACCCGGATATACTATATGGGAGAAAAAAGAAATTGCAAGACATTTTTTAATTCCAAGACAGATGAAGGAACACGGACTTACTGAAAAAAATATAAAATTTTCAGATGAAGCAATATTTAAAATTATAAAAAACTATACAAGAGAAGCAGGAGTCAGAAATCTTGAAAGAGAGATAGCAAATATCTGCAGAAAAGTAACAAAAAAGATTGTAGAGACAGGAAAAGAAAGTTCTTATATTATAACTTCCAAAAATATAGAAAAATATCTTGGCCCTGAGAAATTCTCATCTCTTGAAATAGAAAAAGAAAACAAAATAGGAGTTGCAACTGGAATGGCATGGACTGAATATGGAGGAGAAATAATATTTACAGAAGTTTTAACAATGAAGGGAAAAGGAGATTTAATTCTAACAGGACAACTTGGAGATGTTATGAAAGAATCCGCCCGTGCTGCTTTAAGTT
>ERZ795045.540-NODE-540-length-48549-cov-141.115643_pt1 | contig 48549 bp, 41 predicted proteins | sample MGYA00375129_ERZ795045 | MGnify/ENA primary metagenome ERZ795045 (study PRJEB30174, sample SAMN05720166) | activated sludge metagenome | isolation source: anaerobic digester from wastewater treatment plant | place: Japan | collected 2015-05-15 ...
GCTGCAGCCCAAATCCCTATGATGAGGGAACTGAAAGTCTCAGGAACCGCTGGCGGTTCTTCCTTATTCTCCCGCTGCAGCCCGAATCCCTATGATGAGGGGAATGCAGTCTTTATCATGATTGAACTCGTCTCTTTCCACCCAAGCTGCAGCCCGAATCCCTATGATGAGGGGAATGCAGTCCAGGCGTCGAAAAGGGAGAGGTAACGGAGGAGAAAGATATGGCCCTCCTTCGTTTTTACCTTGAAGTAATTTATCGGGGGGCGGGTGGGGTCGAGACCTCCCTCGTACCAGCGGTCGAGGATTTCCACAATTTCATACCTGCGTCCGTTTTGGACGAAGGCGACGGGCCTTTCGTTTGCCTTGTAGCCGCTATAGCATTCCACTTCAACCTTTTCGTATCTCATGACGCCATCCTTCCATGACAGGTACCGTATGTTACCAAACTCTTGAGGCCTCTTCAAAAGTTTCTGCCAAAAAACGTTTATTAAATCTTTTTTCTGTGTTATTGAGCTTATCACCTGCAGAGAAAAATGGTTGGGAATCCAAAATACGCCAAATGAGGGTAGCACAATGAAAGCTGGTTCGTAATGGGGAAAACAAGCGGGCGAGGGCTGGCGATACTGAAAAAGGCGGATATTCCCTTCGAAGCGGTGATTCTTACGGTCGGAGGGATGACCCTGTTAATCACCGGTGCCTTGCTTTTTCCCGTCTATCGAGGAATACTTCCCTATTACGAAAACGGCGTGTTCGGCTTGCTCCTCATCGTATTTGCCCTGCAAATGATAACACTGGGAAAGACGCCGTTTGGCGACGTGCCCAGATCGAAGCCCTTGCTCTCGGTGGGCGTACTGGTTGCAGCTCTGGGCATGATAACTTGCTTTATCCCCCTTTTTTCTTGCCTTCCCCGCCTACTGCTTTTTTTCTGCTTCGGTCTGGGTGGTTTAATCCTCCTTTTGCAGATGTGTTTTGACGAGGATAAGCTGAAGAGATGGGCCGCGTACGGAGGCATCTTCTGGCATCTCATTTTCGGTTGCGCTTCGGTCTACATTCTTTCAATCCTCATCGCCATTATTATCTGGAAGCAGAATCTAATGACCACGCCATTTATCGCCTTTACGATCCTTATTTTCGGGATGGTTATCCTTTACCTCGCCCTCGTACTCTGGAAGATATATCGCCAGTACCCGGAGGTGGATAGGCATCCGCGGGGAAGTGTCGCACTTTCCGCCGATCAGGCCATGCTCATACTGATGGGCGTTTTCATGTTAATCTTAGGCGTCCTCCTCATACCTGTAAGTCTGGGGATGATCCCTTTTTCGCCGAGTGCCCAGCTCGGTCTTTTGATGGTGATCTTTGCCATTCAGATGCTGGCCTTTGGTAGTACGCCGATCGGACCGTTTACTCGATCCTGGTTGATGGTGGGATTCGGTCTTTTGTTTGCCGCCTTGGGCATCGTGTCCTGTATCATTCCCGGGATTTTGGTATCGCTTCTTACGGTGCTCGTCGGCGTGCTAAATCTATTAGGGGGTATCATTACGCTGGTGAAGATGTGGGTTGGTCACCAAAGGCAGCCGGTCACTTGGCCCCATCCCGTTTCATCCGTTCTCGCACGCCTCTTTCTTACGCAACTCATTTTGAATATCCTCGCCATTATGTTCGGCACCTCGATGCTCATCCCCGGTTTGGTGCCCGGATTGATAATCGGCGTTATTTTGGCCGCCAACGGCGGTGTCCTTTTGTATCTGCTCCATGTTCTAATCGTTCTGGATAGAATCCGGGCCGAGATGGAAGTTTTGGATTAAACAAAAGAAAGGAGGAAAGCATGTTTAAGTTTGAAGATGACAAGTGTTACCGGATGCCGGCCCACTTCGGAGGGGAACCCTTTGATCCCGAGGCCAAGGCTAATTACAACGATGTCATGAGCCTGATTTACAGGTACAAGACCGATGGGGATAAGTTGGCCGATTACATCCCGGAATGTTTCGAGCTGTTAAGCCCGGAACTAGTCGTCCAGTATCAGCAGTGTCGGGAGGTCGAGTGGATGGCCGGCTCGTACTATAATCTCGTTTCCGTTACCGCTCCCGTGCTTTTCAACGGCCGTGAAGACCGGTTGGAAGGGGACTATGCCCTCGTGCTCTGGGAAAACAAGACCACACCCATCCTGACCGGAAACATGATGGGTGTTCCCAAGATCTATGCCGACATCGAAGACCTCCATATCATCGCAAACACTTACCGTACCCGCCTTAGCTATGAGGGAAGTCCATTTCTGGAAATGGAAATGACGGAGGCCAAGCCGTTAAACGATGAGCAGGTCAAGGCCCTCACAATGGACATAAATTCTATTGGTTGGCGCTACATTCCGAAGGTAGGTGCGCCGGGAGCAGATTTAAGCCAGCCTATTCTTTTCCCCATGCGAAGCGAACCCGTCTGCGGCTGGTATGGCAGTGGTAAACTGAAGTGGACAGAGTTGACCTGGGAACAGAATCCTATGCAGTGGCGGATCATCAAAGCTTTGGCCTAATTGCCCATGATAGAAATGGCCCCGGTTGTGTTGACCAAAGGCCGATCCATACTTATGGAGGCCCGGGGACGGGTTCTCAAGTAGGCATCCTTGACCTTTGCCGTTTAAAAAAAGATAACCCACGTACGAAAGGGGGATTTTAAAGATGAAAGAGTATTTCGCAAATAAGGTGGCGGTTGTCACCGGTGGGGCATCGGGGATCGGCCTGGCTTTGTGTGAGATGCTTCTGTCACTCGGAGCCAGGGCCGTAGTCCTTGCCGATCTGAACGCGGAAAAACTGAAAGTCGAAACGGAAAGGCTTGCTCGTGCTTATCCGGGTAAGGTTTTAGGTATTCAGACCGACGTGACTAAAGAGGAAAGCGTGGCCTCCATGATCAGACAGGCGGCAGAGTTTGGGGGCGGGAAAATTCATTTTCTTTTCAACAATGCCGGGCTTGGCTTGATGAAACCTTTTGACGAGGTCACGAACGCGGACTGGAAGTTTGCCTTCGAGGTCAATTTTTTCGGCGCTGTATACGGGATTAGGGCCGTCTTGCCCATTATGCGCGCCCAGGGAGGCGGACATATTGCCAATACTGCCTCAGGAATCGCTTTTGTGCCTATGGCATATCAAAGTATGTACAGCGCAACCAAGTCGGCCCTGGTGGGTCTTACCGGCTCGTTACGCTATGAGTTATGGGACGAAAATATTCGCTTCTCCACGATCATTCCGGGAACCGTCGCGACCCCCATTTGGGATGCGGCGGGGGGAGCCCCTGCCTCGGCCATAACCCCGGAAGAGTCCGCTTCGGGCATTCTCAGGGGGCTGGCGGCTAACGAGAGGGTGATCATCATAACCGATGCCGACCGCGAAGGGGCGATTAATGCCTTCCGGCCGGAGGCAGCCGAAGGGATGGACCAGTATCTCTTGAATGTGGCGCGGCAAAGGCGGGCCGGGAAAGCGGTGGTCTGAGCCGAATGGGCGATTAATTAGCGTCTTAAGCCCAGCGCTTAAAGTAGATATCCGCTTGGAGGTTCACCATACAAGGCTTCCTCGCGTGGCCTAAATAATGTGGGAGGTTCACCGCGAGGAGAAAAATCAAAATAGGGACAGCGTCTTTTGAGATTGGATACTGTCCCTATTTTTTCTTTCGGGGGTGAGATTACTTTTTAGCGCTTTCTCCGATAGCTTTTTCCACGATATCTTTGGGTAGAGAAACGGCATTGAGCAAAGCTTTTCTCGCCGTGGAGCCGGCTTCGCTTCCTATGTCGTCCGCGGCGTTAATCGCGCCGACCACCGCGGAGCTAACTGCTTTCGATGTATCGACTCCCACCTTGCCTGCCGCCTCGAGGGCGCCTTCGACGGCCGCCACGCTGACGAGGGCTATGTCTCCACCAACTTCTGCGGCACCGCTTACCGCTCCTCGCGCGACGTTGCGAATGGCAGAAATAATATCTACGCTGGTCTTGGATACCCCCTCTATAGAAGCCTGTACGGTGTTCTTAACCGCCTCGGCAGTTGACGACACAATATCAGATGCCCCCTTCACGGCGCCTTTGGCTACCCCTGCGATAGCCTCTTCGGCCGTAACCCCTATGTCACTTGCATCTTTCAGCACACCGGTGGCTTGATTTTTTACTGCCCCGCGAAGGGCTGTGATAATGTCATCCGCGCCTTTAACGGTGGCAACCACGGCATCTTTCACTTCATTAATAATTCGGTCCAACATATTTGTGCCTCCTTTCAATGCTCTTATGGTTTTTGAGTGCCATATCTTTGTCTGCGTAAATTACACCGCGCTACCCATCACCTCCCTTCTCGCATGAAAGGATTGGGACCGTGAACTTAGCCTTCCTTTGACATCAGAAATTGGTGTTAATTATAGCAAATTTTTGCTACGAAAGATTGATTTCGATTTTGCTCTTTCCTAATAAAAAATAGATAGCGGCTCAAGAAGCCGGTTTTTTGGGTATAACGAGCCACATGCCGAGATAGGCAAGTATTCCTATCCCAAAGGAAACAATAATGAGTAAAATAAAAAGGATGCGAAAAAGGGTAGGGTCCTTTTCGAAGAATTCACCTAACCCCCCGCAGACGCCGCCTATTTTCTTGTCCGTAGTCGAAAGGTAGAGCCGTTTCATGTTTTTATCTATACAAGATTTGCCATTTTTTTTCAAGCCCCCGTGATAACTTACGGAGCCGGGGTTGAAATTTTGGCCAAATGATTGTAACGTGCCGGCACTTGTTGGGATGAATGACAAAAAAAAGGGGGAATCATGCAGAATTTTACTTTTCACAATCCTACGCGCATCATCTTCGGTTCCGGTCAAATGGCCCGGGTGGGCGAAGAAGTAAAGAAATTTGGTGGAAAAGCACTTTTCGTCTACGGCATGGGGAGCATTAAGAAGAACGGTATCTACGAGAAGGTCCTTGCCTCGTTGAAGGAGGCCGGGATAGAAGCCGTGGAATACGCGGGGGTGAAATCCAATCCCGTCCTTTCCCACGTGCGCGGCGGGGTGGAGGTGGCAAAGAGGGAAAACGTGGAAGTCATTCTCGCCGTAGGTGGGGGCAGTGTCATTGATTCGGCCAAGGCCATTGCCGCCGGGGCGAAGGTAGACCACGACGTGTGGGATTTCTTTACCTTCGCCAAGCCCGTGAAGGATGTCCTTCCCATCGTGACGGTTGTTACCGTATCTGCCAGCGCCTCGGAGATGAACGGCGGTGCCGTGCTAACGAAGGAAGATAGCTACTTTAAATTCGGTATTTCCGCCTCGGCCCTTTACCCGCGCGTATCCATCCTCGATCCCACCGCCCTCTTTAGCCTTAATGCAAGGTACACGGCTTACAGTACCGTGGACATCCTGGCCCATATGTGGGAAGGATACTTCAACGGGGCCGAAAAGGAGCCCATTCTTCAGGATCGACTGGTGGAGGCCCTCAGCCGAACCATCATGGAGAGCACGGAAGTGGCCTTGAAGGAGCCAGAAAACTACCAGGCCCGGGCTAACATCATGTGGGGATCCGTTCTGGCCTTTAACGGTTTAACCACGGCCGGTGTGGGGAGGGCACCGTATCCCGCCCACATGATAGAGCATTCATTAAGCGCCCTCTACGACATGGCCCACGGGGCTGGGCTGGCCATCGTTCTGCCCGCCTGGATGGCGTACACCCTGGAGGAGAAGAGGGCCAGATTTGCCCGCTTAGGGAGGGAGCTATTCGGCCTTTCGGGGGACGACGCGTCGGTGGCAAAGAAGGCCGTGCAGGCGGTGAGGGAATGGTTCTCCAAGATTGGTTGCCCCGTGACGCTCAAAGAAGCGGGCATCTCAGAGTCGGAGATTAAGAAAATAGCAGAAAACGCCGTCCATCTCGCAGAGCTGTGGCGCATGAAGGATTACACCGTGGAGGTCATCGCGGGTATCCTTAAAGGTGCTGTTTGCTGATTTCGGCTGCCACGTCTTTTGGGTCGGTTGCCTTGTTGATAACCGTAAAGGATTTGTAGGCGTGGGGGTCAAAATGCTTGACGGGGCAAACCCGCTCGCAGCCGCAGATGATTATGATGCCGTCCGGTGAGGGGTGGTCGTAGGGGACGAAGGTTACTTGACCATCGAGGGCGGCTTTCAATTGGGCAAAGAAGGCCCCCCGATCGTAGGTGGGATTACATCCCCCACAAAATTTTACGGCGATGAGGGGCTTTTTCTCCGTCATAAAAATTCTTCCCATCCCTTCCCCTCGATGGTCTCTACGGCCTTTTTCACCTGTTGAGAACTGCCACGTCGGCAGATGAGGAGGGCATCGGCTGTTTCCACGACAATGACGTCGTCCACCTCTACGAGGGAGACGAGTTTCCCCGGCGCGTGAACGAGACAGTTGGTAGAGCCCACACTTACCACCGCCTTTACGCCGATGCTTACGTTTCCCGCCTCGTCCTTGGGGCTAACTTCCCAGAGGGCATCCCAGCTTCCCACATCGGACCAGCCAAAATTTCCCGGCACGAGGAGCGTGTTTTTGGCTTTTTCCATGACACCGTAATCGATCGAGATGGGCTCTATATTCTCGTAAACGGCTAAGATGGCCTCTGCTGCCTTTTCCGTATCCAGTTGAGGTATGATTTTTTCGATTTTCTTCTTTATCTCGGGAAGGAAATTAGCGAGGGCCTGCCAAATAACTTCTTTTCGCCAGATAAACATGCCGCTATTCCAGTAAAAGCCCCCCTGGGCGATCATGCGTTCTGCCTCTTCTCGTGGCGGTTTTTCCCTCATGGAACGCACTGCATAGACTTTCCTTCCCTTACTCAACATGAGCAGATCGCCCTGCTCCAAATAACCATAACCTGTCTCCGGGCCGGTGGGCTCAATGCCTATGGTCACCAGGGCGTCATGGGCTTGTGCCGCTTCTATAGCTACCTGGAGAATGCGTCTAAACTCATCTTCATCCTGAATGATATGGTCGGCAGGGAGACAAACCATCACTTCATCGCCGGCCCTTTTCCCGATGACTGCCGCCGCGAGGGCAATGCAGGGCGCCGTATTGCGTCCGACCGGCTCGGCAATGATATTTTCTTTGGGAATCTCCGGGAGTTGTTTCTTCACCAGATCGGCCTGGGCTTGGGCGGTGACGACGAGTATCCTTTCCGGCGAAAACAAGGGTAAAATTCGGTTCACCGTCTCGCGGATAACCGTTTCTTTACCCGTAATGTTGATGAGGTGCTTGGGTAGCTGGGTGCGGCTTAAAGGCCAGAAACGGGTGCCCTTTCCTCCGGCCATGATTACGGCATACATTTTCTGCTCCTCAGTTTTTTTGCCCCTCATACCAGAAGTGGGTTAGCGTGGCAATCGTTACGTACTCAGGTAAGCGAGGTAGTCCATCCGCTCGTGGGCCAGGAGCTCAAGAAATTCTCTATCTTCCAGGGGATGGTGATCGAGGAAAAAGAGGTGGGTGGGACAGTGGCAATCCGAGGCACCAAATCGAGGAATGGATATCTGGGCAAAGGTTTGAATGGCATAGGCGAGTTCGTGTTCGATGTTACGGGCGGTCCTGATGGGTAAAGCGGTGGCGCGAACGGCATAGGGCCTTAAGTAATCTATGTGCCAGAAGGGTTTTTTATGACACCTTAAATGGCGTTCGAGGCGCTTCTTTAAGTTTGCCCGGGCCGAGCCCACGTAGATATGAAAACCTGCCCGGATGAAGCAGGTACCGAGGGAGCCGATCGGCACCTGGAAAGCCTGGGGCACCTCCAGGATGAGGAGATAGGCGCCCCTATCTTGGGCCTCTTGCTCTATCACTTCCCAGGGGATGGGGATATCCTTTAGAGGCCCCTCCGGGATGAGGTCTTCCTGCCAGGAGATGCCCACGGCCTTTATGAATAGTCTTTCCCGCGCCTCGATAAGGGCTTGAGAAAACGTGAGGTCAGTGTGATAATCGGGAGAAAAGTAAGATACGTGCCGGGTGGAGACGAGAAAGAGGATGCCTCCTGAGAGGTTCTCCTCCTGCATACGGGCAAGCTCGAGGACGTGATTCTTTCCCCGGACCGTTACGGCATCGGGGAACATGGCTACCCTTTCGCCGAAAAGGGTGCAGGATTTGACTTCCAGCAGCAGTTGTTGGTTTTCTTGCTCAAGCAGGAAATCGAAGCGATGCCTTCCCCATCGGACCTCCGTTCTTTTCACCCTTGCCCCTTCGAGACCTGGTATGAGACCTTCTTCAATGAGCAGGCGGGCCACGGTGTTTGCCATCTGGGTGTGAAGCAGGACAATACGGCCGGCCTTGTTCACGGCGACACAGCTATACCTTTTGCCTGTCCCGCGGTTGTTAGGAGCAAGATAGACGCATACCCCCGGGATGAGCAGTTCCCAGAGGCGACCAGGATTGGGGAGATGGGCGATGATTGTTTCGCCTTTTAGGTCGCATTCTACGGCAAAGCGATTTAAGCGTCTGATAAACTTTGCCGGTATTATATGGGAAAATAACGGCGATCGGATGTTCACCTTGTTCTTGCCCCTTTGGGTTCCTCATTGTATAGGAAAAGCCACCATCTGGGTAGGGAGAATCTGCGTGTCGGTTAGATACCCCACGGTTGTCCTCCAAGCGGGGAGAGAAAAGGCAATCCTGAAAGGCCATCCCTGGGTCTTTTCGGGGGGCATTAAAGAGGTACGCGGAAGCCCTGAAGCTGGGGAAGTGGTTCTGATTTTGGCCTCCGATGGAAGCCCGCTTGCTTTGGGTTTCTATAACGCCCATTGCGATATAGCTGTGCGCGTTATTTCTCGCCATCCGGAAGCAGAAATAAATGAAAAATTTTGGCGCCTAAGGATTAGATGTGCCCTGGCATTGCGAAAGCGTATTGTTCCGGAGGATACAACGGCTTTCCGGCTTGTAAATGCGGAAGGAGACGGCATCCCCGGGCTGGTCGTTGATAGGTACGCCGATTTTCTCGTCATCTCCATCGAGACGGCGGGGGTGGAGCGTCTGCGGGAAGCGATAGTTAGGTTATTGGCAGAGGAAACTCAAGTGCAGGGCATCTACGAGAGGAGTAGTGGCCAGGCAAGGGGTAGGGAAGGGCTTCCCGAAAGGCAGGGTACCCTGTGGGGTAAAGAGCCCTCCGAGGAAATCGAAATCAGAGAATACGGGAATCGGTTTTTTGTAGATGTGAAGACAGGGCAAAAGACGGGATTCTTTCTTGACCAGAGAGAAAACAGAAGGACTTTTCAGAACTTGAGTGCCCAGGCGAGGGTACTTAACTGCTTTTCCTATACGGGGGCATTCAGCGTCTACGCCTTGAAAGGCGGGGCATCGGAGGTAGTCTCCGTGGATATATCCGAGAAGGCACTGCAGATGATAGACCGGCACCTGGATGTAAACGGTCTCGACAGGCGGGCCCATCGCTCAATCTGTGCCGATGTATTCGATTACCTCCGTCATGACAAAACTAAATATGAGCTTATTTGCCTCGATCCCCCTCCCTTTGCCCGGACGAGGGGAGATTTAAAGCCAGCCCTGCGTGGCTATCGGGATATAAACCGTCTTGCCCTGAAGAGATTGGCAGATAACGGCTTGCTTGTTACCTTTTCCTGCTCCGGGGCCGTGGACGAGGAAACGTTCTTTCATGCCGTCTCTCAAGCTACGAGGGAGGCGGGGTGTGTGGTGAAACTACTGGCGAGGTTGGGCCCCGCCGGGGATCATCCGATCCAACTTGTCCATCCCGAAGGGAGATATCTAAAAGGGCTTATCCTCACCGTCCTGGAGAGACATGAACAGGCTTAAGGGGAGGCTGGCTATCTTCATGGCCCTTGCATTTTTGGGGGCTATGGTTTTGGTGAGCTGTCGGGGTGCCTATGTGCCGCCCCCCAAAGCCCCACCTTCCCGCCTCAAAGCCGTAAAGAAAGAACCTCCCCGCATGGGCTTCACGATCCAGACGGGGGCGTTTACCCAAGCGGAAAATGCCGTGAAATTAATGGAAACCTTAAGGAAACAGGGCATTGAAGCTACTTATTTCAAGGACCGTGATGGCCTCTATAAGGTGCGGTTCGGCAATTACAAGGATCGCGAGGATGCCTTCTCCGTGGCGGCCATTCTCAAATCCATGAACGTGATCGATGATTTCTACGTGGTATCCCCGCAGGAATACGCCGTAAGCCGGAGGGAGATCAAGGGGGTTTCATACCTGCGGGAAGAAATTAAAAAGACAGCCTACGCATTTTTGGGGGTGCCTTACCTCTGGGGTGGGACGTCCATCGAGGAAGGATTCGATTGCAGTGGCCTGACCATGACGGTTTATCAATTGAACGGCATCAACCTTCCCCGCACGTCCGTCGAGCAGTACCGGGAGGGTGAACCCGTAAGCAAGGATGAGCTCGAGGTGGGTGATCTGGTATTTTTTTCTACCGCCGGACGTGGTAAAGTGTCTCACGTGGGGATATACATTGGGAACAATCAGTTCATTCATGCCCCCCGACGGGGAAAGAGGATCACCGTGGAGCGGCTGGATAACGCCTATTTTGCCCACAACTTCATTGGGGCAAGGCGTTACGTATTCTAAAGAAGGAGGAACGATAAGATGGCAATGAAGCACAATTTGAAGGTGGAGTCGGTACTTTTGCCCCAGGGTATGCAGGTGGATAGTCGAGCGAGACAATTTTCCGTGCGAGCGGATGAACCGAAGGAGTTGGGTGGTACCGATACGGGGCCCAATCCCGTGGAACTACTCCTTTGTGCCTTGGGGGCTTGCCAGTGCCTCACGGCCAGATTCGTAGCCCGTATGAAGAGGATGGATTTGCAGGAGTATCGGGTAGAGTTGGAGGGGGAACTCGATATGGAAGGATTTCTGAAGGCCGATGGTAGCATAAGGCCTGGCCTTCAGGCGATACGTGTCCGGACTTATGTAAAGTCTGCTCACCCACCGGAGGAGGTAAAGGCCCTCCTCGCCGAGGTGGAGAAACGTTGCCCCGTGGGTGACAGCATTCTCCACGGGGTGCCCATCGAGATGAGTCACGAGATCGTTTCCCCGTAAAGGAGGTAAGATGAGCGAAGAAAGGCGCAGGAGAACGCGGGTACCCGTGAACTTTACGGCCTCTTTTCAGAGACCGGGAGGGGATGAGATGGTAGTTGAGACGCACAACATAAGCCTAAACGGCATGTTGGTAAAATCGGAGGATGTCCTCACCCCAGGGACGGAGGGAGTTATCGTTTTGCGATTGAGCCCCGCAGTGGCGGTCAAGATCAAGGGGCGGGTGGTAAGATCGGCCGGGAGGGAAGCGGCGATCGGATTTACGGCCGTGGATGAGACGGCCTTTTCTCACCTGAAGAGAATTGTTGCGTACAACGCCGGGGATGCCGACCTCATCGATGCCGAGCTAAAGAAGGCGGGTTTCTCCGTGGAAGATAGAAAATAGGCTCATGGACACCTTGGTTCTGACCTTCGGGATTTTGGGGTTGGCGATCGTTGTGGGTGGGGTGATTTTCTTTGCTTCCCGCCGATCGCAATGGGAGGCATCACAGTCGTCCTTTAGAGAGTTGCGGGAGGAGATTTCCACCTCCGTCCGTAATTTGGGGGAACTGGTGGCCAAGCAGGTTTCTATTTCAGCAGATGGGCAGATGAAGCTCCTCGAAGCCTTTGCCGGCCGCCTGGGACAGATGGAAGAGGAGATGCATCGGCAGATGGAGTCCATGAGGGTGGCGGTGGAGGAGAAATTACGCCACATCCAAGAGGATAACGCCCTCAAGCTCGAAGAGATGAGAAAGACGGTGGATGAAAAGCTACACGTTACCCTCGAAACGCGTTTGGGGGAGTCTTTCCGCCAGGTAAGCGAGAGGTTGGAAAAGGTCCATCAGGGTTTGGGGGAGATGCAGTCCCTGGCCCAGGGGGTAGGGGATCTGAAGAAGGTGCTCATGAATGTGAAAACGCGGGGGACTTGGGGGGAGGTGCAATTAGGGGCCATGTTGGAAGAGGTCCTCGCCCCGGACCAGTACGTAAAAAACTTCGCCCCGGCGGAAGGCAGGGAAAGGGTGGAATTTGCCATTCGCCTGCCCGGGGCGGGAGAGGAGGCCGCCCAGGCGGTTTACCTCCCCGTGGATGCCAAGTTTCCCCTGGAAGACTACGAGCGCCTCCTTGATGCTCAGGAGCGGGCAGATGGGGCAGCCGTGGAAGAAGCGGGGAAAAAACTAATAGAAAGTGTAAGGAAATGCGCCCGGGACATAGCGGAGAAGTACATTTCCCCGCCGAGAACGACGGACTTCGCCCTCCTTTACCTCCCCGTCGAAGGCCTTTTTGCCGAGGTGGTGAGGAGACCGGGGCTTGCCGAGCGGATTCAAAGGGAAAACCGCGTCGTTCTCGCCGGCCCCACTACCCTGTGGGCCCTCCTTACGAGCCTCCAGATGGGCTTTCGTACCCTGGCCATAGAAAGGCGCTCGACGGAGGTCTGGCAGCTTCTCACGGAGGTGAAGAAAGCGTGGGAAAAGTATGGCGACCTTCTGGATCAGGTACAAAACAGACTCCGCCTGGCTTCGGAAACGGTGGAGAAGGCCAGGCGCCAAACCCAGGTCATCGGGCAAAAGCTTACCCGGGTCGAGGAACTCCCCTCCTCGGAAGAATCCAAGGTCATAGAACTCAAGCCGGACGCCGGTTAAGCGAGGCGCCCGACGACGATGCCGGACACCCCGGGCAAATGTTTCACGTATTCGAGAAAGGGGGATTTAACTACTTTTCCCTTCTCCCGGGAGGCATGGATGAGAAAAGCCTCCTCTTCTTTGTTTTTCGCGAAAATGCCCACATGACTGACATCCAATCCTTCGGTATCCGTGGTAAAAGCGATGATATCCCCTTCCTTTAAGCTGGATACCGCTTGTTCTACAGCATGAAGAGGAAGGTGATCACCCAGGGATTTTCCCAGTTCTTCTTCCACGGAGCGGATGCGATCGAAAATGGCTTGGTCTCGAAGACGGGGATAGAGGTCAATGTGGGTAGTCAGGTAGGAGATTTGTTTTCGATACGGTACCCCCCCTAATGCGGTGGTTACATTCCTTATTAAGCCGTTTGCGACATGGTAATTGAGCCAGTCGCTGAAATAGTGGAAGCGGGCGGGATACTCTACCCGGCCGTCCCGGTAGCGTAGCCGCCTTACGATAGATGAGTAGTCCTCCCAGGAGCGCCGAAAGTCGGTGAGGATAAGGGCGATACCGAGACACTGCTCGACGAAGGTAAAGCAGTCGAAGGCGCGAAGATTGATGGTCAGGACCTCTTCTTCTCCCACTTCGAGCGGGGATGCTTGATAATCCGCTTCAAGAAAGAAGGATGCCACTTCGGCGAGGATGCTTCCCCGATCCTTGTCCTGGGTAAAGATGGAATCGAGGACCGACTGATAGACAACCACATCTTCTAAACGTACCATAAATAACCTCCTTTAAAACCCTACATCAGGCCGTATTTCTTCATTTTCAAATGTAGTGTTCGCCGCGTGATGCCTAACTTGCGAGCGGCCTCGCTTTTATTGCCGCCAACGGCAGTTAGGGTACTCATAATCGTCTGCCTTTCCACCTCGTCCAGAGGTCGGGGCATAGAGAGGTCAGCTGGCCCGGAATCGTCATGGGGTATTAAGGACAGGTCTTCAGGCGTAATGAACTCGCCCTTGGCGAGGACGACGGCCCGCTCTATACTGTTCATTAGTTCTCTTACGTTTCCCGGCCAAGGGTAACGGGAAAGGATATCCATGGCCTGGGGTGTGAACCCTTTGATCTCTTTTCGGTTCTTTTTCGAGAGTTCCTCGAGGAAGTGCTGGGCAAGCAGGGGGATGTCTTCCCTCCTTTCCCTGAGAGGGGGCACAGAGAGGGTGACGACATTCAGGCGATAGTACAAGTCTTCCCTGAATTTCCCGGCAGCTATGGCGCCCCGAATGTCCCGGTTGGTGGCGGCGATGACCCGGACATCTACGGGGATTAAGTCTGTTCCCCCCACCCGGGTAATTTCCCGTTCCTGAAGGACCCTCAGGAGTTTTACCTGCATGGCAGGGGATGTTTCCGTGATTTCATCGAGGAAAAGGGTGCCGCCGGAGGCCTGGACGAACTTCCCCTCCCGACGTCGGTCGGCACCGGTAAAGGCGCCTTTTTCGTGACCGAAGAGCTCTGCCTCGAGTAGGGTTTCCGTGATGGCCCCGCAATTTATGCGGATAAAAGGCCCCTGCCGACGAGAACTGTTGTAGTGGATGGCGGCGGCGATGAGTTCTTTTCCCGTGCCCGATTCGCCCAGGATGAGCACCGTGGCTTCTGAAGGTGCTACCTGCGAAACGATTTCGAGGAGGTGGAGCATGGCAGGTGAATGGCCGATGATGCGTCTTCGGTCGAAAGAGGCGCCCAGCCTCTCTTTCAGTTCTGCGTTTTCCATAAGAAGGTGCCTATGCTCCATGGCTCTCTCTATCTTGATCTTCAGCTCATCAAAGTCGAGCGGTTTCTGAAGATAATCGTACGCCCCTTGCTTCATGGCCTCCACCGCCGACTCCACCGAGGCATAGGCCGTCATGATGATGACGGGGATGGCGGGATTGTGGGCCTTAATTAAGGGCAAGGCCTCCAGGCCAGATAGATTCAACATTCTGATATCCATGAGGATCAAATCGAAAGGGCGCTCCCGAACGAGCCGGACGGCCACCTCCCCATCTTCAGCCTCCCATGTTTCGTATCCCCAGCTGGAGAGGAGGGTCTTTAACATCGTTCGATGGGCCCGGTCATCGTCTACGATGAGGATTAAGCTTTTGTCCTTCATGTTGCCCTCTTATCTTTCGGTAGGGTCAATTTTACCTTTGTTCCCTCACCGGGGGTACTGGAAATGTGAACCTCCCCCCCGTGAGCTTCTATGACTTTGTGTACTATAGTCAGGCCCAAGCCTGTTCCGGAGGATTTGGTGGTAAAGAAGGGGTCGAAGACGCGAGGCAAGTCTGTCGGTTTTATGCCACATCCCGTATCGGAGATAGTGATTAGAACGCGATTATCCGAAAGCTCCTCGGCTTCTACCGTTACCTTACCCCCTAAGTCTGTGGCGGCCAGGGCGTTTAAGAAAAGGTTAATGAACACCTGCTTCATCTGGTCGGGGTCACAGTATACTTTCGTCCCCGCCACCTCGTTTATGATTTGAACGCCTTGGCGATCGAATTCGGGAGAGGTGGTTTTGATCGATTGATCAACGAGCCCTTTCAGGTCCGTATGTTCTTTTTTTAGGGAAGCCGGCCGGGCGAGATTGAGAAGCTGCGTGATGACGCGATTGAGGCGCTCTATTTCCTCAATCATGATGCCGGCCACTTCTTTCACATCGGCATCGTCTCCATATTTTTCCTTGAAGTAAGTGGCAAATCCCTTGAGAGAGCTTAAGGGATTGCGGATTTCGTGGGCCACTCCGGCGGCGAGGTTTCCGATCGCGGCCAGCGTTCTGCTTCTTTCCAGTTCCTCTCTCAAGGTTTTAAGTTCGGATAAATCCTTGAGAAGCAAAATGGTTCCCCCGTCTTCCAGTCTTGACGCCATAATTTCGACCAAGATCTCTTTCCCTTCCGCGTCTTTCCATGAGACTTCCCTTTCCTGCCGGTGCTCGGTTGCTTTTAAAGTTGAGAGGCCCTCTCTTACCGCCGGCGGAAAGATAGCGGTAAAAGGCAAGCCTTTGGCCTGCTCCGGGGAAAGATGGAGCAGGCGGGAGGCGGCTTCGTTCATGAGGGTAACTTTGTCCTCCCGATTGAGGGAGACCACGCCGATGGGCAGGCGTTCTAATAGGTAATGGGAAAAGAGGCGCAACTCCTCGAGGGAGGAGCGTGTTGCCCGGTACCGGTAGGTAAAGAAAAGGGCGGTAAGGGCCGTGATACCCACCAAAAAAAGGACGAGGGCAAGCATAACCGTATGTTTTACATCGTCCCGGTGGGCTTCGAGGATGGGGCCCATGTCGAGGCCCACGAAGATAAACAGGTTTTCAGAAAAAGAAGCATCCCGCTTAAGGGCGCGGAACACTTCAAAGGTATCGGCCCCGCTTATGTTTTTTACCCGGCGCGAGGAGGGGGTGGATAAGGTTTTTAAATTAATCCGATCCATGTCCAGGGCATAGAAACCACCAATGCGAAAGGGTTCGCTATCGGCTACTACCTGGCCCTCTTCGTTTGTGATGATGATGTAGTCTACGCCGGGCTCGCGGGCGAGTTCGATTACCAGTTTCTGCCTTTCGAAAGGGCCAAAATGCTTGACTGCTCCGGCCCGTGCCCCCGCTTCGTACGAGCGGATAAGGGCCTCTCCTTTCTCCGTCAGGAGGCGTTTGATGAATCTTTCCTGTCGATCCAGAGAGGTTTTGGTCATGATTACCAGGAGGCAAATGAAAACGAGGCAGGAACCCAGGACAAACCAGAAAAAGAGCGGGTAAAATTCCCTGAACCGGGATTTCTTCCCTTTTAGCGCCATTAAACGAGGTACCTCCCGAAAGATACATCTTCCCTACCATGTGGATAAATATGATGCAACTGGATACCGGTGTATGGATAAATTTTATCCATAAGGGAGGGTCGCAAGGCCGGGGACAATTTAAATATGCTCGTAATATCAATGTGATGACATCATGGCACGGATGCTGCTTAATAGCAAGGCAAAGTTCAGTCAGAAAGGAGTACAGAACATGAAAAGAAAAATTGGAACGGCGATGTTGGTGGGTCTTTTCCTGGTAGGTCTTACATCCCTTGCTTATTCCTGGGGAGGACCTGGGGGTTTTGGCTACCACGGTCGGGGACCGAGTTGGGGTGGCACCTTTTTCGATCTGAGGGTAATCCCTGATTTGAAGCTCACACCGGAGCAGGAAACGAAGATAGATGCCCTGCGCATGGAACATCTTAGGGATATCAAGCCATTGGAAGAGAAGATGTTTTCTTTAAGCCGAGAACTGCGTCTTCTTTGGTTGGAGCGGGTGCCGGATGAGGCCAAGATAAACGCCGTAGAGAAGGAATTGCGCTCGGTGAGGGATCAGATTTGGGATAAGACTACGGCGTACATGATCAAGGTAAAGGGCATCCTTACCCCGGAGCAGCAGCAGAAGCTTTCTGCCTATCGCTGGTTTTCCCAGGGACGTATGGGTCCTGGTAGATCCTCTTTCGGCCCGGGTCCTTGTTGGCGTTAACCCCCTTGTACCTGGAGCAGGGTCCTCCCTCCTTCCCTGCTCCAGGTTTTTTATAACCTGATTAAATCCTCGTGGGGTTCCTCCGCAGGGTTGATATGTATCATCACATCCCCCACATTATCGAAGCGTTCGAAAATGAGGCGTTTTACGGCATGAGATATGTCGTGAGATTCCTTGACCGTCATCTTGGGATCCATTTCCAATTTCAAATCGATGATGATGTACTGACCGGACCGGCGGGCCCTTATTTCGTGCACCTTGTGTACACCCGGGACGTGAGTGCAAAGTGCACACACTTCCTCGAGAAAGTATCCCGGCGGCTGGCCGTCCATGAGGTCATGGGTAGATTGTCTGAGTGTCACCCAGGCCAGACGGAAAATAAAGATGGAGGTGAAAACGGCCGCGAGGGGATCGAGCGACGGCCATCCCAGATAGGCACCGCCCGCGCCCACGAGGGTAGCAATGGAGGTGAGGGCGTCTTTCTGATGGTCCCGGGCGAGGGCGCTGAGGGCGGGGCTTTGCGTGCTTTTTGCTACCTGCTGGGTTGCATAGAAGAGATACTCCTTAACGATGATGGTGAGGGCAGCCGTCATGACGGCCACTAAATGGGGAACGGAGATCGTGTCGCTTACGATCATGGTGATCACGTAGGCCACAAGCCCAATGCCCGAGGCGGTGATGATGAGGGAGGCGAAAAAGGCGGCGATGCCTTCTGCCTTCCCATGCCCGTAAGGGTGGCTGTGGTCAATCGGTTTTTTGCCTACATGCATGGCGAGGCTCGCAGAAGCGATGACGATGAAGTCACCCGCGCTCTCCACCCCATCTGCGAGGACGGCCGAGGAATTCCCGAAGTAGCCCGCCAGAAACTTGACAACCATAAGGAGGGCGTTGACCCAGAAGCTAATGGTAATGATCCTTTCAGCCAGATGAAAGCGTGTCTCTCGATCCATGAAAACCCGCCGTTGATGGATGCTGCTTAAACTTTTGTCAAAGACTTAGTTTTTATGCTATGCATAAACCTCTTTTGTCAATTTGATTTGTGGGGGAGAGATTTACTTGCCGAAAGAGGTAACCCACTGGCTTATAGCCGAAGAAACAGCGAAAAACCTTGGCGATAATGTAGCGGGAGAATCGGCGCTCACTTACCCGTCCAGCCGTGCCTTTGGGGCTATCTATCCGGACATACTTTTCTATTGGCCGGAAAAAGAGGGAAAGCCATCGCCTGCCCATTATTACCACGGCCTCGAGGGCAAAGACAGTTATTACTTATTGAGGCAAGCGGCTTTACACGTAAAAGATGCAAATCACCCCGGTCCGTGGCTCGCGTTTTTAGTGGGGCTGGCGTCTCACGTGGCAGCCGACATGGTGTTTCATCCCCTCGTTTACTACTTGACGGGAAATTACGAAGACCGGGATCAGAAAAACCGGTGCCGCGCCATTGTTGCCCATCGGCAGTTGGAGTGTCTCATGGATATATTTTTCGCCGGGCGAAAAAAACTTCGGCATATGAAGCTGAAAGAAGTGGTGGCCCACCTGGAACTTCCTTTTTACGACCTGGCCCGGCTGGATCCGGCCGTTTCCTCTATCTTTCCCCAGGCGCTCAAGAACTTCATCCGCCTCCAGAATTTATTTGCCCATCCGTTATTGACAAGGGGTCTTGCCCTTTTTAACCCTCTTTTGCCCGAGTCTTGGCAGATGATCTCGGCCCTGTTCTACCATCGGGCCTTGGACCGCCGGCTTTCCCGCCTTAATTCCCCCCTTTCCTACCTCCATCCCGTGACGGGTGAAGGAGAACTGGTAACGATGAAAGAACTCTTTCACCGGGCAGTGGAAAAGGGGAAAAAGATGGCAAAGGAAGCCGCTTTCGACCTTTCCCAGGGAAGGCCTGTCTTTTTAGAACGGGGGGCTTCTCTCAGTTTTGGGATGGACGGGGAACCCCGTTACTTTTCACCGGAGCCTTTTTTCTCAATCTAAAGGAGGGGAGAAAAAATGAGAAAGACGAAGATCATCTGTACCCTGGGCCCCGCCAGTGAGACGGCAGATGTAATCGAAGAATTGATAAAGGGGGGAATGGATGTGGCGCGCCTCAACTTTTCTCACGGCACGCATGCCGATCATGGGGAAAAGATTAGAACGGTGCGCAATCTATCGGAGAAGATAGGAAAACCCGTCGCCGTTCTGCAGGATTTGGCCGGACCGAAGCTGCGCATTGGAGAGGTACCCGAGGCGGGTATCGAACTTTTCCCCGGAGATCGCTTCGTGCTGACAACGGAAGAGAAAGTGGGTTCGGGTGAGGGCGTGTCGGTTTCCTATGACCGCCTGGTCGAAGATGTACGCCTCGGGGATAGGATTCTTCTCGCCGATGGCCTCCTGGAACTGACCGTGGTGGACAAGAAACCCAAGGAGGTCATATGCCGTGTCATCACCGGTGGGGTACTCACTTCCCATAAGGGGATCAACCTCCCCACAGGAACGGTGAGCATGCCGGTTCTGACGGAAAAGGACCGCCTTGACCTCGCCTTTGGCCTGGAGGAAGACGTAGATTTTGTGGCCGTATCTTTCGTTCGCTCTCCCGCCGATGTGAAGGAAATAAAAGACTTTATCGCCGCCCGAGGTAAAGAGGTTCCCGTTATTGCCAAAATAGAAAAGCACGAGGCCCTTGAACATCTCGAAGAAATTATCGATATCTCGGATGGCGTGATGGTGGCAAGGGGCGATTTAGGGGTGGAGATACCGCTGGAGGACGTACCGCTTGTCCAAAAGAGAATAATTGCCGCGGCCAATGCGCGGGGAAAGATCGTCATCACGGCCACGCAGATGTTGCGCTCCATGGTGAACTCCCCTCGTCCTACTAGGGCCGAGGCCACCGACGTAGCCAACGCCGTAATCGACGGAACGGATGCCGTCATGCTTTCGGAAGAGACAGCCTCCGGTGCCTACCCTATAGAGGCAGTTCAGTTTATGGACCGTATCTGCCGAGCCGCCGAAGAGGGCCTCACGTATGATTACTACCAGAAAATGACACCTGCGAGGGACGTTTCTCAGTCCGTCGCCCATGCAGCCTGTGTACTGGCCGACCATCTCAAGGCCAAGGTAATCTTGGCCTACACCTACTCCGGCGCCACGGCCCGCTACATCTCGCGGTTTCGCCCCCGGCAACCAATCATTGCCCTTTCGCCGGAGAAGAAAACAGTGACACGCCTTGCCCTCACCTGGGGTTGCTACCCTCAGCTGGCCATGAGTCCCCGCGATACGGACGACCTCATCGAGAAGGCGGCGCATTCGGTTCTCGCCTCCCGCAAGCTTTCGCCCGGGGATGTCATCGTCCTTACCCTGGGTCACCCCATTTGGAAATCGGGCACCACCAATACCCTGCAGGTGAAGGTGGTAAGCAGTTCAGCCGGGCACCCTTTTGACGACCCCGGTTTCGATTAATTCGTTTAGCTGGGCAAGAAGCATTTTTTCCTGTGCATCGACAACCATGTCCGCATTTACAGCCGCAAGAATCTTTTCGTATTCTGTTTGGGTAATCTCGTGATCTTCAATGGCCTTTTCTATTAATTTCTTCACCTTTTCTGCTTCCGAGCTAAGCATAAATTATAGCAACCTCCTTTGCATTTAGTTCATTCTATATCTTTACACTATTCTCTTGTCAACCTCACGGTGGGGTGAAATTGATTGAAGATTTTTAGCCATTGTATTAAACACCTGTTCAATTGTTATAGTTTAGGTGATCACGGCGAGAGGAGCGAGGAGGGTACCGACGTGGTGAGGGATATTCGTAGAAGCGACCGGGCGCCAAGATAGATTCAGGCGGCGGTCGCTTTTTTGTTTCAGAATTTAAAAAAAATGCCGATAAAGTTCTAAGGATACTCATGAAGGAGGGTTCTTTATGAAGACGCGTTCGCTTTATTTTCGATTGGTAGGGGCATTTACCATCCTGGCGGTATTCATCGTTCTGGGCGGGGCTTTCGGTGTCTCGGGTGTCTTCATTCTAACCGACCGGTTCGCTGACCTGACCGGAAGAAAGTACGTTTCCTCGGAGACCTTAAGTAGTTGCCAGGATGCCCTCCTTAAAATGAAAAAAGATGCCTCTTTTCTTCTTCTTCCCGAGGTGATTTCTGATGAGGCGAGGCGTGGGGGTTATTTGAGGGAGTTGGAGGAGGCGGATCGAGTGTTGGGGGAGGGTTTGAGGCGTTATGAGGGTTATGTTTTAGGGGAGGGGATGAAGCGTGTTTGGGGGGAGGTGAGGAGTGCGTGGTCGGAGTGGGAGGGGCTTAAGGGGGCGTGGTTTTCTGCTTTGGGGGGAGGTAGTCGGGAGGAGGCGATGCGGTTGTGGGGTAGTTCTTTGGAGGGGGTGTTGGTGCGTTTGGGTGGTGGTTTGGAGGGTTTGCGGAGGGAGGCGGGTCGGGAGGTGGAGTCGTTTGCTTTGGTGGGTTTGGGTCAGGCGAGGTGGCTTAAGGTAATGGCTTTGGTGGGGACGGTTTTGGGGGTAGTTTTGGCTTTGGTTTTGGGTTTTTATTTTGCGCGGAAGATTACGGTGCCCATTGTGCGGGCGATTTCCGAGTTGAAGGAGACGGCAGAGCAGTTCTCAGAGGCAGCAAATAAAATAGCGCAAACCAGTAATGTCCTGGCTGCAGGGACCACCCACCAGGTGGAAACCCTCGAAGGGGTCATAAATCTTTCTCATCACCTTTACCGCCAATGTCGGGATCATAACGAACACATCAAGCGCGTAATTAAGACGACCGAAGAAGCGGATAGGCTTCGAGAGGAGGTGGCGCAAAAGGTATCCGATACGGCCTCTCGGCTTCCCGCCATCAAATCAACGAGTGAGGAGACATCCGGTATCCTGCAGAATATTGAAAACATCGCCTTTCAGACCAATCTCCTTGCCCTTAATGCCTCCGTAGAAGCGGCCAGGGCTGGAGATGCAGGGGCCGGCTTTGCCGTTGTGGCCGATGAAGTACGGAACCTGGCCGTTCGAGCAGCCGAGGCGGCTAATAATACCAAGCCCCTGATAGAACAGACGGTAAAAAGCGTCTATGGCGTGGAGGAACTGGCCGGAAAAGCGGTGGCGAGGTTTGAAGAGTTCGGTAGTTATGCGAAAAAATTCGTGCAAGTTATAGGTGAGGCAGGAAACCTTGCGGAGGAACAGACCCAAAAAATAGCAGGCATCCGGCATCATGTAGATAGCATCTATCGCATCGTGGAATCGGGAGCGGCAAGTGCCGAAGAATCCGCCGCGGCGGCGGAAGAGATGGCCTCCCAGTGCCAGATGCTCAATACCTTGCTCGAAGAGCTTAAACAGTTGGTGGGTACAAACGAGGTTGCTGCAAAAGTAAAGGCACCTGAAAAAACAGAAGAAAAACTTGCCCTTTCGGCAGGGGAGGTGTGATATGAGGCACCGGGGAATGAATCAAAAACTGATTATCGGTTGCTTCTTTGTTGCGGCGATGCTCCTGATGGGAGGTATCATCGGATCGGTGGCCATCAGCCTTATGGGTGGATTCGTGGAGAGGTTCGTGGGGAAAAGCTGGCCCGCTGCCCAAACCCTGCAAGAAATAAGTAAGCATCAACGGAACATCATGTCCCTCAGCGCCTCTCTTCTTCTTCCCGAGGTGATTTCTGATGAGGCGAGGCGTGGGGGTTATTTGAGGGAGTTGGAGGAGGCGGATCGAGTGTTGGGGGAGGGTTTGAGGCGTTATGAGGGTTATGTTTTAGGGGAGGGGATGAAGCGTGTTTGGGGGGAGGTGAGGAGTGCGTGGTCGGAGTGGGAGGGGCTTAAGGGGGCGTGGTTTTCTGCTTTGGGGGGAGGTAGTCGGGAGGAGGCGATGCGGTTGTGGGGTAGTTCTTTGGAGGGGGTGTTGGTGCGTTTGGGTGGTGGTTTGGAGGGTTTGCGGAGGGAGGCGGGTCGGGAGGTGGAGTCGTTTGCTTTGGTGGGTTTGGGTCAGGCGAGGTGGCTTAAGGTAATGGCTTTGGTGGGGACGGTTTTGGGGGTAGTTTTGGCTTTGGTTTTGGGTTTTTATTTTGCGCGGAAGATTACGGTGCCCATTGTGCGGGCGATTTCCGAGTTGAAGGAGACGGCAGAGCAGTTCTCAGAGGCGACGGTGCAGATTGCCGAAGCGGACGATAACCTCGTCGCAGGAGAAGAGAAGCAAAGAGAGGAATTAGAAAAAACGCTCCAACTTTCCGTGGAGTTGGAAACGTTGAACGATAGCTATCTAAAGAGGATCCAAGAACTTAGAGAAACGACCGATGCCACTTCGGTCAGCGGCATGGATGCGTTCAACCAGATGAAGACGGCCCGCAAGATGCTGAAAGAGATTCATGAAACGAGTCTCAAGACAGCTAAATACCTGACCAATATAGAAGATATCGCGTTCCAGACGCGGCTTCTTGCCCTCAATGCCTCGGTTGAGGCAGCGCGTTCCAAGGCCGCGGGCAGTGGATTTGCCGTCGTTTCGGCAGATATCAGGAATTTGGGGAGGAGGTCTTCTCAGGCAGCCAAAAATTCACTGGATATGATCAAACGTACGACGGAGGCCGTAGGTGGGGGGCAAGAAGCGATGCATGTGGCCCTGAAGAAGTTTACCGAATACGGGATGGTGAGCTTTCAAATCGCAGATTTTACCAAGGAGGCAGCGGAAATGGCAGCCCGCCTGCAGGAAGCGGTGAAGGAAATAAATGCCGCCATGGAGAAGGTAGGCAAACATTCGGAAGAAGTTAAAGAACACGTCTTGGAGAGTGCCACCGTTGCCCGAGAGACGAGACAGCGGGCCTTCTCGGTTAAGGTCATCGTAGATAAGCTCGCCCAGGTGGTGGGCGTTTGATTACAGAAAGGAGTGGGCGTCGTCGGGAAAGGTGCCCTCTCTTACCTCCTTGGCATAGAGGCCGATGGCCTCACGCATCTTTTCGATTAAGTTCGCGTAAACCTTGACGTGCTTGGGTAAGAATCTTTCGAAGAGGCCCAGCATGTCGTGGATGACGAGCACCTGTCCATCGCAGTGGATACCCGCCCCGATGCCGATGGTGGGGATGGTGAGGGAATCGGTAATTTCCTTGGCCAGGCCCTTGGGGACGCATTCGAGGACGATGGAAAAGGCGCCCGCTTCTTCCAAGATTAGGGCATCTTCCTTGAGGCGAGCCGCCGTCTGGGAGTCCCTGCCCTGCACCCGGAAGCCCCCTAACTGGTGAATGGATTGGGGGGTAAGGCCGATATGGGCCATGACGGGGATGCCGGCCGAAACGATGCGACGAACCGTTTCCGCCACTTCCCTTCCCCCTTCTAATTTTACCGCCTGGGCTTCCGCCTCCTGAAGAAATCTTCCCGCGTTTCTTACGGCTTCTTCCACGGAAATCTGGTAGGACATAAACGGCATGTCTCCTATCACCAGGGCCCTTTTTGCGCCCCGAACGACGGCCTTGGTATGATGGAGCATGTCTTCCATCGTAACGGGCAGGGTACTTTCATACCCTAAAACGACCATGCCCAAAGAATCGCCTACCAGAATGGCATCCACTCCTCCCCCCTCGGCGGCCAGGGCCGTGGGATAGTCATAGGCCGTAAGGACCACGATCTTTTCGCCTTTCTTCTTCTTTTCGAGAAAATCTTTCGTCGTTACGCGTTTGATGCTTACTTCCGTGCTCATATTTCTTCTCCTTTCAGTAAAGCCTCGATGGTTTTAAGATTTTCCGCCTTTGCTGCCCCCTTTTCCTGGGCTAGTTCCACGGTTGCAAGCCCCAAGAGGCGATAGTAGGGAAGCATTTCCGGCATTGCCCTTGAAAGGGCAGAAAGATGGCGTCCGATGGTGCCGGCATCGCCCCGGGCAATGGGGCCGGTCAAGGCCGACACGGTTCCCCGCTCTTCTATGTTCTTGATCGTTCCGCGCACGAGGGGCAGCACGGACTTGATGGCCATCTCCTCTTCCATGCCGAGCTTCTGGTAGATGAGTTTTACGAAGTGCATGAGGGTGGTAAGATAGTTGGAGGCCAGGCAAGCGGCCACGTGATAGAGGGTTTTTTCATCTCCGTCCTTGATGAAGAAAGGTATTCCGCCGAGGCGATGGACGAAATCCTGGGCCCACAACTCAACCTCCGGGCTTTGGGCCGTAATACCAAAGACGCTTCCCGGTATGTTCTCGATTGCCCCCGAGACGCTGGCGAAAGACTGAAGGGGATGGATGCAGGCCGTCTCGGCCCCTTGGCGGCGGACACTTTGGAGGAGGTCGAGGGACCCGGCCCCGCTCATGTGAATGAATTTCTGCTTCGGCCTTACCGCCCCGGCGGAGGCAATAGCCTCGCAGGTGGGGGCAATTTCATCGTCCAATGTGGTGATGATGACGTTCTCCGCCCGCCGGGCAGCCTCGTCAATATTGCGGGTGGCATGGCCTCCCGTATAAGGATGCCCTTTCTTCAGGGCCTCTTCGGAAATATCGGCTACGGCCGTTATTTCAAAACCTGCCTTCCTCATAAGGAAGCCGATGGCCGTACCCACCTTGCCCAGGCCGATGATGGCGAACGTCTCTCTATTTATGCTTTCCATAGCCAACCGTTGTAATTTAATCGCCCCTTTTATATACAAGTCAAGGAGAAAGATGAAACGGGAAGTGGATCTCTTTTTTTTCGATCTAGACGGTACCATCGCGGAGACGGGACGGGATCTCGCGCGATCCGTGAATTTCATGCGTCGGCAGATGGGTCTTTCGGAGCTGACCGAAGATGAGATAAAGGGATTCGTGGGAGATGGGGTCAGGGAGCTCATTTACCGTTCCCTGGGGGAAAGACGGGAGCTCTTCGATGAGGCAATGAAAGTATTTCTTAGCCATTACCGAGCCCATCTCCTCGATAATACGTATGTTTACCCCGGCGTGAGGGAATGTCTCGCGTACTTTGGGAAGAAAAAGAAAATCGTCTTGAGCAACAAGAGGCAGGAGTTTGTAGAAAGGATCCTTAAGCATTTCGGCCTCGAGGGCCATTTCGTAGAGGTCGTGGGGGGAGATCGCTTTCCTTACATGAAGCCCGATCCCCGGTTGGTGGAGCCTCTCCTTGAAAAGCATGGGGTGAAGCCTGAGAAGGCGGTCATGGTCGGGGATGGAATAAACGATATCCTCCTTGCTAAGCAGGCGGGCATAATAAGTTGCGCCTTTCTTTACGGCCTGACCCGCCCCGAAGTTTTACAGGCCTTGAAGCCTGATTATTACTGTCAGTCCCTCGAAGAGCTAAGGGCATTCTTTCGGTGAACAGGATATGATTCGGAAGGTAAGGCAAACTATTCTTACGCATCGCATGTTAAAAGCTGAGGATCGGGTCCTGGTGGCCGTATCCGGTGGGGGGGATTCTATGGCCTTACTTCACGTTCTTTTTAAGTTGGCGGGAGAATTGGAAATAGAGCTTGTTGCGGCCCATTTCAATCACTGCCTCCGGCCGGAGGCGGATCAAGAAGAAGCCTTCGTAAGGAGAAAGGTGGAAGCATTGGGTTTGCCCCTCGTGCGGGGGAGGGAAGACGTTAGGGCCTTGAAGCGTTCGTGGGGGCGTTCATTGGAAGAGACGGCCCGCCTTGCCCGCTATCGCTTTCTGGAGGAGGTAAGAGAGAATTATGGGCTCACAAAAATCGCCCTCGGTCATCATCTGCTGGATCAGGCGGAGACGGTCCTCATCAACATCCTGCGGGGGAGCGGTCTTTCCGGTCTGAAGGGCATGGAACCCGTCCGGGATGAAAGGTACATCCGTCCCCTTCTCTATATTTCGCCCCAGGAAATAGCGGCGTATCTCGCCCGAGAGGGGATTGAATTCTGCACCGACCGCTCCAACTGGGATGAAAGATTTCTCAGGAATCGGGTGCGGCATCGCCTCATACCGCTGCTCGAAAGGGAATTCAACCCCCGCCTCGTAAATACCCTTAGTCGCATGGCGGACATCTTAAGGATAGAGGACGAATTTCTCGCGGCAGTGGCCGAGGCGGCCTTAAGGGATCTAAGGCTTCATTCGACCGGTGATGATGAGTATATATCTAACGAAGGTTTGAGAAAACTTGCCCCCGCCGTAAGGAAAAGGGTCGTTAAGGGCTTGCTCGAATCCATGAGACCGGAGGGCAAAGCCGTCTGTCTTTACCATGTGGCGGAAGTGGAGAAAATGGCCCTTTCCCCCCGGCCGGGGAAGAGGATTTCCGTTCCGGGCGGTGAAGTGATCATGGGGTACGAGGAATTAATATTGCGGAGAAAACGGGCCCCGTTAGATGAAAATTTTTCCTACACCTTAGACGTCCCGGGCGAAGTGAGGGTGGGGCCGACGGGCCAGCTTATCAGGACTTCCCTGTGTGGCAAAAAAGAGGTGCCGAAGAGGGTGGAAGAAAAGAATATTTTGTACGTGGATGTGCGGGCGTTGAGGCCTCCCATCACGGTAAGGAACTGGCAGCCCGGTGATCGTATGCGTCCCCTCGGCCTGGCAGGTACGAGAAAAGTGCAGGATATTTTGGGAGAAATGAAGGTGCCGAGATTTAAGCGCCATCTTACCCTCATTTTCGAAGACAGAGAAGGCATCCTCTGGGTGGGCGGTCTTAAAGTAGCCGAGAGATGCCGCCTGCAACCGGATCTTCAGCAGGTCGTCAAAATAGAAATCATTTGAAATCGATTCTGTGATATTGTAATTGAACGGCAACGATCGAGAGGTGCAAATATATTGAACCCTTTACAGAAAAATATAGCCTTGTGGCTCGTAATTAGCCTGGTCTTTGTCTTTCTCTATCACCTGTTTAGCCAGCCGCGGGTGATGCAAGAAACGATCATCTACAGCGATTTTCTTTCCTTCGTCGAGAAGGACCAGGTAAAGGAAGTGCAGATTCAAGGGGAACTCATAACGGGAAAGCTGGCCAACGGCAAAGGTTTTAAGACTTACATGCCGAAAGATGCCGACCTCGTCAAGACCCTGATGGCGAAGAACGTGAGAATCTCCGTCAAGCCCGTCGAGGAATCTCCCTGGTACATGACGGTCCTCATTTCCTGGTTTCCCATGCTCCTCCTCATCGGCATCTGGATCTTCTTTATGCGGCAGATGCAAAGCGGGGGAGGAAAGGCGATGGCCTTCGGTAAGAGCCGTGCGCGCCTTCTGACGGCGGATAAGGGGCGTCGCGTCACCTTCGACGATGTCGCGGGAATAGACGAGGCCAAGGCAGAATTGGAGGAGATCATTCAGTTTCTCCGGGACCCCAAAAGGTACACCCGCCTGGGAGGTAGAATCCCGAAAGGCGTACTCCTCGTGGGCCCACCGGGGACGGGAAAAACGTTGCTCGCCCGGGCGATTGCCGGGGAGGCCAACGTACCTTTTCTCTCCATCAGCGGGTCAGATTTTGTGGAGATGTTTGTCGGGGTGGGGGCCTCCCGGGTGAGAGACCTCTTCAATCAGGGCAAGAAGTATGCGCCCTGTATCATTTTCATCGACGAAATCGATGCCGTGGGCAGACACCGCGGGGCGGGCCTGGGGGGCGGCCACGACGAGCGGGAACAAACCTTGAATCAGCTCCTGGTGGAGATGGACGGGTTTGAATCTAACGAAGGGGTTATCCTTGTGGCGGCCACAAACCGGCCGGATGTGTTGGATCCCGCCCTTTTGCGGCCGGGTCGCTTCGATCGACAGGTGGTAGTCCCGCTGCCGGACGTGAAGGGGAGGGAAAAGATACTCGAGGTCCATGCCAAACGCTTGCCCTTGGCGCCGGATGTGGATTTCCAGGTGATAGCCCGCGGGACGCCCGGCTTTTCCGGGGCCGATATCGAAAACCTCGTCAACGAAGCGGCCCTTTACGCCGCCCGTCAAGGGAAGGATAGGGTGGAGCTGAACGACTTCGAGTATGCCAAGGACAAGGTCCTCATGGGTACGGAACGTCGCAGCATGGTCATCAGCGATGCCGAGAAGAAGAATACGGCTTACCACGAGGCAGGACATACCTTGGTGGCAAGGCTCCTGCCCGGGACGGATCCCATCCACAAGGTGACCATCATCCCCCGGGGACGCGCTTTGGGCATCACGCAGCAGCTACCCATGGATGAGAGGCATACCTATACGAAGGAGTATCTGCTCAAGAACATTGCCGTTCTCTTAGGTGGAAGGGCAGCGGAGGAATTGGTCCTTAAAGACTTTACCACCGGGGCGGGAAACGACATCGAGCGGGCCACGAACATCGCGAGGAAAATGGTTTGTGAGTGGGGGATGAGCGATTTGATGGGACCTCTCAGTTTTGGCAAGAAGGAAGAGCAGATCTTCCTGGGTCGTGATTTTGCCATTCACAAGGATTACAGCGAGGAGACGGCGGAAAAGATTGATGCCGAAATCACGCGCATCGTTACTTCCAGCTACGAACAGGCCAAGAAACTCCTCATGGAGCATATGGAGACCCTCCACCGGTTGGCCTCTGCCCTCCTGGAAAAAGAGGTCCTGACGGGAGAAGAAATCGACCGCATCATCTTCGGAGAAAAAGGCAGCCCCGATGCCGCTTGAGGATTTAAGGATCGTTACTCCTCTTGGCGAAAGTGAATCCCGGGCCCTCCTTTCCTCCATCGGGGTGGACCCTTACGGGATAGAGGCCATGGTGCCGAAGATGCGGCATGTAAACATCCTCGTCAAAAAGGTCCCCTGCCGGGACGGAAACATCATCAAGCAAGAAATGCTGGCCCTGGGAGGGGATGCCGCCGTTTCCCGCGGGACGGTAGGGTGCACGGACCGCGAGACGGATGTCCTCATCATGGGCACGGAAAAGCAGATCCGCCGTTTCATAGAAAAGATGAAACGCCAGCCGGGACACCTCAAGATGCTCGCGGACACGATGATGGAGGCCCTTTGTCGATACGAGACAGAAGAATATATCTGGCAGACGGCACGACGGGAGATCTTGTTGGGCAAACGTACCCTCATCATGGGCATTCTAAACTGTACCCCCGATTCCTTTTCCGACGGAGGGAAATATAGGGAAAAAAATCGCGCCATTGAACGCGCCTTCGAGATGGTAGAAGAAGGCGCCGACCTGGTCGATGTAGGCGGAGAATCCTCCCGACCGGGAGCCGACCCGGTCACCGCCGAGGAGGAGATGAGGCGCACGATCCCCGTAATCGAGGAGATGGCCGACCGTTTACCCGTCCCCATTTCGATCGATACCACGAAGGCGTCCGTTGCCCGGGCGGCCCTGGAGGCAGGGGCAGAGATTGTAAACGATATCAGCGCCCTGACCTTGGATGAGGAGATGGTAAAGGTCGTAGCCGAAAAAAAGGCCGGGGTCGTGCTCATGCACATGAGAGGACGGCCCCAGACAATGCAGGCAGGAGAGATTACCTATGAAGACGTGGTGGGGGATATCGTTTCCTATTTGCGGGCGCGCTTCGAGGTCCTAAGGAGGGCCGGTATCGACCCCGAGCAAGTGGCCTGTGATCCGGGGATAGGCTTCGGAAAGACGGTGGAACATAACTATACCCTTTTAAGACGCCTGCTGGAATTTCGCGTGTTGGGAAGGCCAATAGTTATCGGCGTTTCTCGCAAATCCTTGATCGGGGCAGTGACGGGCGAAGGGCCGGAAGGACGCCTGGAAGGCACGGCGGCGGCCGTTACGGCGGCCGTTTTAGGAGGGGCGGCCATTGTGCGCGTCCATGACGTGAAGGAGATGAAAAAAGTGGTGGCCGTGGCCGATGCTGTCCGCCATGGGTTGAAGGGATGATTGCCGGAACCGGTATAGACTTAATAGAAGTGGGGAGGATACGGAGAATCCTCGAAAAACGGGGAGATAGATTTATAGAAAAGGTTTTCACCGAGGAAGAGAGGGCATACTGCGCAAGGCAAAAGGACCCCGCCGTCCACTTCGCGGCCCGATTTGCCGCGAAGGAATCCTGCCTCAAGGCCTTAGGGTTAGGGATGGGCTACGTGGGTTGGAAGGAAATGGAGGTTATATCGTCTCCTTCCGGGCAGCCCGAGCTTAATTTGCGGGGGAAAGGGCAGGAAATGATGATAAAAAGGGGGATCGCAAGGCTTTTTCTGAGCCTTTCTCACACGCCACGTGAGGCGGTGGCCGTGGTCATAGCCGAAGGGGTGGAGAAATGAAGGGTACCGTCTACTCTCAGGGTGAAGAGGAAACCTTCGATTTAGGGCGCCTTTTTGCTTCCTGTCTTAAAAAAGGTGATGTCGTGGCCTTAAGGGGGGAGTTGGGGACGGGTAAGACCTGTTTCACCAAGGGCATGGCCCGGGGGCTTGGAGTGCCGGAAGAGTACGTGGTTACGAGTCCTTCCTTTACCATTGTGAACGAGTATCCCGGGAGGATTCCCCTTTACCACGTGGATGTGTATCGTTTCTCCGGTGCGGAGGAACTTTCGAGTATCGGTTTCGAAGAGTACGTTTATGGAGAAGGGGTAACCGTGATTGAGTGGGCGGATAAGATCCTGGACTTCCTTCCCCCTCCTGTATTGGTGGTTGATTTTTTTTATGTGGATGATAAAAGGCGCGAAATAGTTTTTTCGGGGCCGGACGACCCCCTGGAGAAGATTCGCCAGTTGATAGAGAATGGAGGTTATACATGGCATTAGTGGTACAGAAATTTGGTGGTACTTCCTGTGCGGGCATTGGGAGGATCAAGAATGTGGCCGAGAAGGTCATCAGGGAGAAGAAGGCGGGAAATGACGTGGTCGTCATCCTTTCCGCCATGGCCGGGGAGACGGATAGGCTCATTAAGCTGGCTTACGAGGCGGCAGAAAACCCCCATCCCCGCGAATACGATACGCTCATTTCGACGGGGGAACAAGTAACCGTGGCGCTTTTATCCATCATCCTCAACTCCATGGGATATCCGGCGCTTTCCCTTCTGGGCTTTCAGGTGCCCATTCTGACCGATGGTGTTGCCACCAAGGCCAGAATCATAAATATTAACGCCGATCGCATAAGAAGTGAGCTTAAGAAAGGCAAAGTCGTCGTAATCGCCGGCTTCCAGGGCGTAGATGGGGAAAACAATGTCAATACCCTGGGTCGGGGTGGATCGGATACGAGCGCCGTAGCCGTGGCGGCTGCCCTCCAAGCGGATGTGTGTGACATCTACACGGATGTAGATGGTGTTTACACCACAGACCCCGGCATCTGTCCGAAGGCAAGGCGATTAGCGAAGATCTCCTATGACGAAATGCTCGAAATGGCGAGGGCGGGGGCCAAGGTACTGCATCCGCGATCCGTGGAGTTGGCCAAAAAATACAACGTGCCCGTATACGTTAAATCGTCTTTCAGCGATGAGGGCGGAACACTGGTGACAAAGGAGGATAAGGAAATGGAAGGAGAAGTGGTATCAGGTGTGACTTACGATCGGGACCAGGCCAAGATTACCGTGGTCCATGTGCCCGACAGGCCGGGCATTGCGGCCCGTCTCTTCAGCGCCCTGGCGGAAAAGAATATCGTGGTGGACATGATCATCCAGAATGCAAGTATCGATAATTACACGGACTTGAGCTTCACCATCTCGCGAAAGGACGTCAAGGTGGCGGCAGAGGTAATCAAGGCGGTGGCTGCCGATATCGGTGCCACTTCCGTGGAAATAGACGAGCACGTGGCGAAGGTCTCCATTATCGGTGTGGGGATGATAAGTCAGCCCGGCGTGGCTTCCCGGATGTTTGCCGCCCTGGCAAGGGAAGGGATCAATATCATGATGATCAGCACTTCCGAGATAAAGATTTCCTGTGTCGTTCAATCCAAGTACACGGAACTGGCGGTAATGGTTCTCCATGAGGCTTTTGGACTGGATAAAAAAGGCTGAAAGAAGGCCGCTTATCGCATCTCAACTAAAAGGCCTGACCGTCATCTCCCTTTTGGGGGTGGCGGTCTTTTTGTTTGCCTTCTTCACTTACGGTAAGAGGCCCGATTTCGCCGCCTTACGGGCCATCAAAGAGATAGAAGCCTTTCCCGTCGCGGTGGAACTGGAAGTTGATTCGCCTGCCCGGGGTGTACATTTTGTTGCTCCTCACGTGACGGTGAAAGAGCTTTTCGCCCGTCAGGGTATGCGCATGCCCTCTGATGACCGGGTCGGTAATCGAGTCATTTCCCCGGGCATGAAGATAACCGTAGGGAAGCGCGGAGAGGTCACCCTGGGGGAAATGGCAGCGGTTAAGCGTTTGGCCCTGGGTATTCCCCTCGATGTGAACCGGGCCACTTACGAAGACCTTCTCCTTGTCCCGGGTTTGGGAGAAAAGACGGCAAGCGACCTCGTTAATTTTCGCCAAGGGAAGGGTGGAAAGATCAAATACCTAAATGAACTGTTAGAGGTAGCGGGCATCAAGGAAAAAAGGCTCGAAAAGCTTGGTCGGTACCTCACCTGTGGGGACAATTAGGCTTTACTTAAGAGCCGCGCCAGGCCCGAGGTGCGTTCCGTCTTGCGGTTCAAGGTGGCAAGCAGGATTTCTTCTGACGCGATAATCGCCAGCCTCTCTCTCGCCCGCGTGACGGCCGTGTAGAGGAGCTCCCGGGTAAGGACGGGGGAAAGGCGGTCGGGCAGAACGACAAGCACTTCGTCGAATTCGGAGCCCTGGCTTTTGTGCACCGTCATGGCATAGACGGTCTCGTAGGGGGGAAGATGGGCCGGATGATAAGACTTCATCTTCCCTTCTTCGTCGGGGAAAAAGGCGGCCAGGTAATTCTTTTCCCTGAGGATGAGACCGCAGTCACCATTCATGAGCCGAAGCCCGTAATCGTTCTTCGTTATCATGACAGGCATTTTTTCATACCAAGGGCGCCTGGGTGAAAGGAGCCCCTTTTTTGCCAGGATGGATTCGATGAGGCGGTTTACGTTTTCCATCCCTAAGGGGCCTTCTCTTATGGCGCACAGTACCCGAAATTTGTGGAAGAGGGAAAAAGCTTCCTCAACCTCCTTCGCCTTAAGGTAAGGGGCATAGCCCCTCACGATTATTTCTTCCATCATGGCGGAGAGGTTTTTCCATGACTCCCACCTCACCCATGTCACTTCCCCCCCTTTGGACCTAAGGGTCTCCATGAACGATCCTTCATCGCCGTTTCTTACGGCTTCGCTGAGCTGGTGGATGGCGCTCTGGGCAGGAAAGCGAAAGTTTTTTCTTAACACCACCAGGCTATCGGAAAGGGCGCCCCGTGGGGGGGATGGGGGTAATTCTTCGCCGGTTATCTTTTTGCATTCTCCGACAAAGTCGAAGCTATAGCCGGCTGCGGCCGAGGTGTTGCAGAGTTCCCCAAATACGGCCCCCGGTTCCACGGAGGCAAGCTGGTCCTTGTCTCCCAGGAGGATTACCCGGGCATCATCCTTCAAGGCATAAAGGAGGCGGGAAAAGAGAGGAAGATCCACCATGGAAGCTTCATCCATCATTATCACCTCGTAGGGAAGGGGATTTTCCGGCGTATACGGAGAAGAGGGATGGTGGGGACGCATTTTGAGTAGACGGTGCAGGGTAAAGGTTTCTGTGGGAAGGGGGATGTGGGGCAGATGCCATCGGGCGTCCTGAATGGATTCCATGAGGCGTGTGGCCGCCTTTCCCGTGGGTGCCACAAGGGCAATGTTGAGCAAGCGAGGGGCTTCTAACTTCGTAAGGAGGGCCATAATCCGCGCCGTAAGATAGGTTTTTCCCGTCCCAGGTCCGCCGGAGATGAGGGCAAGCTTTTTGGTCGCCGCCGTGAAGGCGGCCACCTTGAGCCAGTTGGTCTGATCCCCGTCCGAAGGTGGGATTAAGCTTTCAATTTCGGCCTTGAAACGCTCGGGATCGTATTTATTATCCACCTGACCTGCCCGTTGGATGATGAGATCGGCCAGTCGCCTTTCGTAGCGCCAGTACCGGTAAAGGTAGAGGAGGCTGTCGTCGAGAATGAGGGGGCGGTAATCGAAGGGCTCTCCCACCACCTTCGAACACCGGAGACATTCAGCCCACCTATCCCAGGGAGGGGCCGCAAGGCCCGTTTGAGCATGAGGGAAGAAGATGGAAGCCCCCGCATAGTCTTTTAGATCGACGCAGATGTGACCGCTGGCAAGATGTGAGCTGGCCAAACAGGCGGCGAGAAAAACCTCCGGGGCCGGTGCTCCGGCCAGTTGCTCCATGAAGCGCCCAAAGAGGAGGTCAAAATCGCTTAAGGGTACCGTTATCTCTTCCCGGTTCATGATTCACCCGAAAGGAGCGTTTGCTCCCAATTTTTCATCATGTCAAAAGAGGGGCGGTCGTAAAAGAGCCCCGTTTTCGTCTCCAAGTCGGGGTTTACGCCCCGGACGAACAAGTAGAAGGCTCCTCCCATGTGCTTTTCGTAATCGTAGTCGGGTAGTACCTTTTGAAGGTGAATATGCAGGGCCAAAAGGTAGAGGTGGTACTGGAGGAGATAAAAGTGGTCACGCATGACCGAGGTAAGCCGATCGGGTACATAGTCGGCAAAATCGTAACCCAAGTGGTTCGTCTTCCAGTCGAGGAGGTAGTATCTCCCGTCGTGGCGAAAGACGAGATCTATGAATCCACGGAGAAAGCCGCGTGTAGGCTCGAAATTAAGTTGCAGGAGGTAAGAAGCCATCGGGGTATGTTGGAAAAGATGGGAGAAGACCTCCACCGAAATCTTCTTGAGCGGCAAGGTGAAGGCCATTTCCGTGATGCGGTCTTCGGGTTTGATTTGATTGAGGAAAAATTCATGATGGACGCCCTTTAGGGGCATCTTCAGCACCCGCTCCGTCATTTGCCACAACGTTTCTCCCCAATCCGGAGAAAAACCGTATAATTTCAAGGATTCTACTATTTCTGGGAGCGCCTTTTCTCTTTTTACATTCATGTAATCGAGGCGTTCCATAATCCGGTGGATGACGAAACCTGCCCGCGGTCCAGGCGGAAAGAGAAAGATGGGATCTACCTTTTCCGGCGGAACATTGATGGGCGAGGGCAAATCTGTATCCAGATCGTCTCTTTCTTCCAGGTGCCGGCTCGTGAAGAAGGTAAAGCTCGCCACCATCTCCATTCGTTCGGAAAGAGAAGCCGGTCTTCGGACTGTAAGGTTTATAGGGGTTGGTTTGCTGGCTATCTTCTCCTCTGGCACCTCTGGCGCCGAGACGAAATGGACTTTTATGGTGCCGTCGGAGGATTCTTCGAGTGCCTTGAGGTCGTCTTCTATTTTTTGCTCCGTCAGCGAATCCATGAATTCGGAAAAAGATGGTAAGTCCACGTCCTCTTTTCGGTAGTGAAGCAGGTAGGCGAGGGATGGTGTCTTTTCGGAGGAAACGCACCCCCACACGAGGTACGTGCGGTACACGGCACGGGTGAGGGCCACGTACATAAAACGACATTCTTCGGCAAACCTCTCTCGCCAGGCCACGTCTTTGTACTCCTCGTCCTTGAGGGTCACGATCCGACGCCATGAGCCATCGATCCGCTCATGGATGCTTTCGAGGCAAAGGGGTTCTTTTTTCCCCTCTTTTCTTTCCTTCCAAAGGAAAGGACAGAAGACAATGGGGAATTCGAGGCCTTTTGCCCCGTGCACCGTGGAAATTTTTACGGTCCTCTCGTCACTTTCCAATCTTAATTCGTATTCTGTGGGGCCTCCCGTTTCATCTTCTATCCTTCTTTTCAGCCACTTCACCAGGCCTGCCGGGGTAAGGTCTTCTTCTGCCTCTTTCTGGTGAAGAACCTCAGCTAAGTGCAGGATGTTGGTGAGTCTCCGCTCCCCATCTTTTAAAGAAAGGCAGCGCTCCCTCACTTTCATCTCCCTTAGGAGGGTTCTGAACATGGGCAAAAAGCCTTCTTCTTCCCACCGTAGGCGCAGGCGATGAAAGAGGGTAAAGTAGGCACGCCCTTCATCGGATGCGATCTCGCTTGCCTTCTTTCCCAAGATGACGGTGGCCAGGGCAGCATTCACCAGGTCGCTTCGATGCAATTCGAGGATGGCCTTGAGGATCCGCAGGCACTCTTCAGCCTCTTCTGTCTTAAACAGGGGGCCCAGGTGATTAAAAATGCTTTTGATCCCATAGCTTTTCAGCACGGTATGGACATTCTTGGCCTCGTAGCGATCCCTTACAAGGATGGTGATATCGCCGGCCGCCAGGGGGCGACCGTCGAGGAGGGCTTCTCCTTTTTCTCCCGCCTCGATGAGTCGTTTGATTTCTTGAGCTATCAGATGCAATAAATATTCAACGATCTTGGATTTGTTTTTTTGAGCCTCCTGTGGAGGAAGAAAGTTTCTTCCGAAGTACCAAAGCTGAAGGGGGGCTTGGGAAAAGTCCGCGGGCCACTGGGCCGGCCGTTCGATGGAGGCGGAAGAGGAATGCAGAAACTTTACCTCCGGGAAGACGAAAGGATTGGGGTGTTTGGAAAAAAGGGCGTTTATAGCTTTTAGCAGGTCCGGTGCGGCCCGGTAATTTTTGTTCAGGGTATGAATTTTCTTCATCCCGCTTTGGGCCTCGATATAGGTGAAGAGGTCGGCCCCGCGGAAGCCGTAGATGGCCTGCCTTGGATCGCCGATGAAAAAAAGGATGCTGCCCTCATCCCCAAAGAGCCGGTAAATGATTTCGTACTGAATGGGGTCCGTGTCCTGAAACTCGTCGACGAGGGCGGCCCGGTATTTTTTCCTCACCGCTTCCTTTATCCGCGGCCCTGTCTCGGGGTCCATAAGGGGCCGATAAAGCTCCAAGAGGAGGTCATCGAAGGCCAAGAGGCGTCGCCTCCGCTTGATAAGGGGAAGCTCCCGGATCACGGCTGCATGTAGCCGGGCAATGAGAGTATTTATGTACTTTTGCGTCTTTTCCTCAAACGCCCCCTTTTCCCTCTCCAATTCTTCGAGCAATTGGAAGAAAAGATGGCTCGACGAGAGGGCTTTTTTCTTCTTGAGCGAGGGTAAGGGAAGCGCCGATTCCCCGGAAAAGTAGATGTCCCATTTAAAAATTGCGTCTTCCGCCTCTTTTTCCAAATGGCGCCTAAGTTTGTCTTCGAGGGCGGGTTTTTCTTCATTCCAGATGGTCTTTGCCGCTCGAAAGAGGCGGCGCAACTCTTCCGGCTTAGGCGGATCCGGAAGTCCACTATCCAAACGGAAAATAGTCATGGGGTCGCGGGGTAGACGGGCGGCGAGGGTCCTCAAATTGCGATAGGATATCTTTGATTTTTCAAAGACGGCCATCGTTTCAGGTGGCAGGCGGTAGAAGAACCGGCGCCAGAAATCGGAGAAAAGCTCGTCCCTTACGGCCAAATCGTCCGCTTCTATTTCCATCCCGAGGGGGATGATGCTTTCGAAGGCATGATCTCTCAATACGCGGTGGCAGAAGCTGTGAATGGTATGCACCGCTGCCTCGTCAAAGTCCCGGAGGGCATCCTTGAGCAAGCGGAGGTTTTTTACCGGGGCCGGATCCCTGTCTTTCAGGGCCAAAAAGGGTGGATCGGCTTTTTCCCCTCGCTCGTAGACGTTGATCGCTTTTAGCAGGAAGGACCTGATGCGGTCCCGAAGCTCGTCGGTGGCATTGTTTGTGTAAGTGAGGACAAGGATTTCCCCTATTTTCAACTCTTTTTCGACAATCAGGCGCAGGACGAGAAAGGCCATGGCATACGTTTTCCCCGTACCGGCGCAGGCCTCGATAAGATGGGTGCCATCAAGGGGGGAATGGGTGAGATCGAAGGAGTGGGACACGAAAGATGTCATGAAATTTCCTCCCGATGGGCTAACAAGGGTTCCCATACCTGCCAGGCGACGATGCAGAATTCTTCATCGATCGGTTCCGCCTCGCCGTAGCATAGACGGTGGTAAGGGTCGTTGGATTCTCGGTATCCCTGATTTTTATACCACGTGTCTCTTGCCTTTTCCCTGGCTTTGTTTTCTTCTTTTTCGGCCGCCTTCGTTTTGGCGTAGGCCATGGACGATTCGGGAAAAAGCTTGAGGGGGAAAACCAGTCCTCGTTCGTATAGCATTAAAAGGGAGGCGAGGATTTCAGGGGGATCATCCGGCCTTTGGTAAGTATAGATTTTTGGCTTTCTTCCATCGAGAAAAATCATCGTCGTCTTTGCTTCACCCCGATCCGGGTGGGCGGCATGAAAAATGAGGTGCATCAGCCAGGCGACAAGGAAGTCCCTTCCCCTCTCTTTTCCGGGCCGCACGTAAAAAAGGCCTTGGGGATGGATGTTTTTCAGTATCCCCGTAATGCGTCGACCGGAGATTTCGATATCTACAAATCTACTTTCCCCTTCCCCCCCTGACAGGCGTGAGATTAGTCTCTTGATGGTTAGCCCCTCTTTTTTTTTGGATTCGTACAGGTATCTTCCCGGTGCTCCGTAGGGCAAATCCCCCTGGGCCAGACACTTATGAAAGATGTCCCGCTCGCTTTTCAAGAAGTACTCCCTGATTTGATAGGCCGTCAGTTTGTCGACTTCGAACGGCTCCTCGTCGGTCAAGGTGATATCCTCTGCCGAGAGATTGATGTTTAGCCTTTCTCTGACGAAAAAACGGCACGGATGGGAGAAAAATCGCAGCAGATTGTCAACGGTGGGGGGAAAGGCCTCGGTGGTGGGGATAGAAATCGCCCCATCGAGGAAGGTGTAGGGAGCCTCTTTGCGCTTTATGAGCGCACAGGCGGCCTCCATATTTTCCTGGGAGTAGCTGAAGAACCCCGAGTCGGCCTGGAAGTAGACGGGATTAAAGGCTTGGAGCCGATGGTAGGTGACGAGTTTATGTTCACAGGAAAAGTTTTTCTCTATGTAATCGATAAGCTCGCTTACGACGACCGACGGCAAAAGCTTTCTGTTATCTTCCGGTGATTGTCCCGAGTAACTGATGTATAGCAGGTCCCTCGCCGATAAGAGGGCCTCGAGAAAAAGGTAACGGTCGTCGTAGCGCCGGGAGGGGTCGCCCGGTCGAGGATTTAATGCCATGAGGTCGAAAGAGGGGGTTTTTGTTAGTCGGGGAAAATCTTGAAAATTCATGCCCACGAGGCAGATCACCCTGAAAGGTATGCTGCGCATGGGCGTAAGGTCACAGAAGGTTACCCCTCCCGTGAGAAAGCCCGTGGTTCCTTTCAAGAGGCGCATCTTCCGGTTCACGTATTCGAAGGCAATCTCCGCCGAAATGGGTTCACGGAAGACCGATTTCGAGGCCGTCGCCTCCAAATCCCGAATGGCCCCCCGTAAGATCCCTACCTCCATGAGTTCCTCGTCCGTATTCAGAGAAAAGAAGTCGTCCAGGATTGCATGGAGGGCCTCTGCCCATTTGGCAGGAAAGCGTTTCTCCTTCAAGGTATCTAACGTTTTCCCCAGGGTATGGAGGAAAGTGAGCAGGCTCGCGAGCATTTCCCGATCACTTCCCTCGATTTTGTCGAAGGGGATAATGTCGCAGAAGTTATCATTCTCTCCTTCTATGGGTAGGGCGTACCCAAGGAGCATTCTTTCTTGTCCTGCTTGCCAAGTGCCCTCTTTCAATGGCTCGCCACCAAGCTCTTTTCTCATTTCGGCATCTTTCCCCCAGCGAATACCGGAAGACACGATCCATTCGGAAATGACCTCTAATTCTTCTTCGGTGAGGGAAAATTTCCTTCTCACGGCAGGGCACTCGAGGAGGGAGAAGACTTCCGAGGCCCTAAAACGTCCTTCTTTGAGTTTTCCTATTTGAGAAAAGGCCTTGCTTATGCCTTTGGCCGAAAAGGGTGTATCGGCGATGCTAAAGGGAATAAAGCGGGGGTCTTCCTCCGGGAGGCTAAAGACGGCGCGCACATAAGGGGCATACAGGCTCATATCGGGGGCCAAAACGATTATGTCCGAAGGTTTCAGGGTTTCATCTCGTCGCAGGAATTCCAAGAGGTGATCTTGAAGGATTTCCATCTCCCGCATGGGTCCGTGGCAGGAATGGATTTGGATGGAATCGTCCGGAATGTGGATTTCTCTCTTTTCACTTTCTTGCCCCGCCCTTAGATCTAAAATATCGCCCTGGATGAGATGTAAAAGCGTATCATCACCCGGCTCGACAAAGAATTCCTTTTCCATGCCATCCAGGGCCGCCTTCTCCTGCCAGAGATCGAAGAATTCCCTTCCCCTCTTTCCCAGGGAGGCAAGGAGGGAATTATCCGCCGTGAGGTGATATGCTTCCGCGTGGGCGTCGGCTTGTGGTGTACGATTCAGGTAGGAAGACACCTCGTGGGGGGTGAGGATATCGCCCCAGTATTGCCGACAGGGATTGAGGAGAAAGAAGTGTACATCGAACAGCTTAGAAAAGGCGACGAATAGCTCGAGATACAAAGGGGGGAGGGAGGAGATGGCGAAGACAAAAACCCTGGGTGGGAGATTTGCCTTCTTTCCCTCATCCCGCAGGCGATTGAGTTGTAGGGTAGGGGGAGTGGTGGCCCTCTCTTTCACTATTTCCCGCCAGAGTTCAGCCTGCCAGTGGTTATCTTTTCCTTTTAACCAAGCGGAAACCATCTCCGGCCGATAGATGAGATAGTGGTCGAAGGTTGAGGCAATTTCTGAGGCAAGTTCGAAGGCGCTAAGATCGCTATTTTCTTGGGAGAGGTAGTGCCCGATATCTCGAAAGGCGGGTTTTCTCATAAGCCGGGGCAGGAGTTTCATTACTTCCCACGTCAGGCATTCTGCCTCCCATCGGGAGAAGTCCGATGCTTCTTCTCCGAGGAGCTTCTGGAGGATGTCCATAATAAATCCCCGGGGGAAGGGGAACGTGAGGTTGGCCGCCATTCCCATCCTACGCGCCAGGGCAAAAGTGAGCCATCGATCCATGCCGTGGCTGGGGACGACTATGACTTCCGGCTTCAAGGGGTCCCGGGGTGATTTTTCGAGTGTGTAAGCGAGATTATCTGCCAGTATCTCCAGGCGATTGCTGGTGTATGCGTAAAGCGCCACGTTTTCAATCCTCGAGGACTTTTAATATATTTTCTTTCCACATACGTAAATCGTGAAGGGCCCGCTTGGCATACTCATGTCCCCTTTCCCGGATGGGGAGACGCTTGGCGAGCGGGGGGAAGAGGCCGAAATTCACGTTCATGGGCTGGAAGTCTTTTTTGGGAGCCGTCGTAATGTGAGTCAAAAGGGCCCCTATTGCCGTAGTTGGAGGAGGGGGGAGGAACTCCTTTTTCCGCAAATAACACGCCACGGCCAGCCCCGCCAAAAGGCCCATGGCCGCCGATTCTATGTAGCCTTCCACCCCCGTGATTTGCCCGGCAAGGAAGAGGCCCGCATGGTCTCGGAGCTCGAGGGCAGGGTTGAGTAAGGCCGGGCTATTTACGAACGTGTTCCGGTGGATGCTTCCGTAGCGGGCAAATTCGGCCTTTTCCAGACCGGGGATGAGGCGGAAGACCTTCTCCTGCTCCGGCCATCTGAGGCGGGTTTGAAATCCGACCATGTTGAGCAAGGTGCCTTCTGTATTTTCCTTCCGCAGCTGGACGACGGCATAGGGTTTGATTCCATTTCGAGGCTCCGTCAGGCCAACCGGCTTCATGGGCCCGAAGCGGAGGGTATCTTTCCCTCTTTTGGCCATGACTTCGATGGGTAGGCAACCTTCGAAGTAACGTACGTCTTCAAAAGTGTGGGCCGGCAGCGTGTCGGCGGAAAGGAGTGCCTGCCAGAAGGTAAGATACTGCGCTTCATTCATGGGCAAATTCAGGTAATCTGCCCCTTCGCCGTAGCGTGAGGCCCAGAAGGCCTTCGTATAATCGATGCTTTCGGCGTAAATTACGGGAGAGATTGCATCGTAGAAGTAAAGATACTCGGAAGAGGTAAGTTTTCTCAATTCCACTGCCAAGGCATCGGCGGTCAAAGGGCCGGTGGCTATGATCGTCGGCCTTTCGGGTGGGAGGGAGGCCACTTCCTGCCTCATGAGATGGAAAAAGGGGGTGAGACTCATCAATTTTTCTTCTACCAGTTGAGAGAATTTAACCCTATCTACCGCCAAGGCGCGGCCTGCGGGGATGGCGGTCTTATCCGCGGCGTACATGATGAGGGAATCTAAATGGCGCATCTCCTCTTTCAGGAGGCCGGCGGCGCTACTTATGAAGGAGGACCGAAGCGAGTTACTGCATACGAGTTCCGCGAGCCCCGGTGACTTATGGGCGGCAGAAAAGCGTAAGGGTTTCATCTCGTAAAGTTGGACGTGGAAACCTCGCCTCGCAAGCTGCCAGGCAGCTTCGCATCCGGCCAGCCCTCCACCTATGATGATAGCGGATGCTGAAAATGTCATGTTTCGATGAGTGCCTTGTACTTACAATTTTTCGCCGGGCAGGCTTTAAAACGCCCCTTCTTCGTCACCTTTTCTACTAAAAAGGGGTGCCCACATGCCGGGCAGGTTTCCGCTATGGGGCGTGACCACAGGGCAAATTTGCAGTCCGGGTAGCGGGAACAACTGTAAAAGACCTTACCCCTCCGGGTTTTTTTCTCCGTAATGAAGCCCGTACAGCCCTCTTCCGGGCAAGGTACGCCCAGATTGATGGGCCTTAAGTTTTTGCAGTCGGGATAACCGGAGCATCCCAAGAAGCGGCCAAAACGGCCCTCCCTTATGACCATCTTTCTGCCACAGAGTTCGCAGACTTCATCCGTTTCCTGTACCTTCTCCTCTCGGGCGTTTTCGGTAGCTATCTTTTTCGTATGCTTGCATTCCGGATAGCCGGAGCACGCCAGGAACTTTCCAAAGCGGCCCTGCTTTACCATCATGGGACGGCCACACTTTTCGCAGGCGATTGCCGTGGATGGCTCTAAAGGCTGATCTCTTTCTTCGAGATCGGCGGTATTCTTGCATTCCGGATAGGCAGAGCAGGCATAGAATCTGCCGTTTCTTCCTAACTTTATCACCATGGGCCTTCCGCATTTGTCGCATATACGGTCGGTGGGGATTCCTTCCCCCTTAACATCGTCCATTTCTTTTTCTGCCTTCTTCAACTCCCGGGCAAACTCCGAATAGAACTCCTTTAAGGTTTCGAGGCGGGAAGCAATGCCTTGCTCGATGTTGTCTAATTTTGTTTCCATGTTGGCGGTGAATTCCACATCTACAATCCGGGGAAAATTTTTCACGAGCAGGTCGTTGACCACCAGACCTAATTCCGTCGGGTGGAATTTTCTCTCTTCCAGGCGGACGTATTTCCTCTCCTGGATGGTACTGATGATGGCGGCATAGGTACTGGGGCGACCAATTCCTTTTTCCTCTAATTCTTTAACCAGGCTCGCTTCAGTGAAACGGAGAGGCGGCTGGGTGAATTTCTGCTCTGCCTTGAGATCCATCAGCGCAAGGGCCTCTCCCTGTTCCACGGCGGGGAGTAGGGCACCTAACTGTGACTCTTCCTCCCCTATGGTGTCCTCGGTGGCTTCTTTGTAAACGATGGTAAATCCAGGAAACTTCATGACCGAACCCACGGCGCGGAGAGTGTAAGGGCCGCAAGAGACGTCGATGGTTGTAAGGTCGAAGACGGCAGGCGCCATTTGAGAGGCGACGAACCGGTTCCATATAAGCTGGTAGAGGCGAAATTCATCGCCAGAGAGATACCGTTTTACGGCCGCCGGTGTGTATTTCATGGAAGTGGGGCGTATGGCCTCGTGGGCGTCTTGGGCGCTCGCCACATTCTTAAAAACACGGGGCCTGGCCGGCAGGAAGGGGGGCTCATAATTTGCCTTGATGAAGGCCCTGGCCTCTTCGAGGGCTTCCTGGGCAATGCGCACGGAGTCCGTTCTCATGTAGGTGATGAGGCCAACGGGGCCTTCCGGTCCTAATTCCACCCCTTCGTACAAGCGCTGGGCGATGGTCATCGTTTTTTGGGTGGAAAAGTTCAATCTCCTTGCCGCTTCTTGCTGCAATTTGCTCGTGGTAAACGGCGGTTGCGGTGTCCGCCTACTTTCCTTCTTTTCCACCTTCTCCACGTAAAGTGGATGGCTCTTGAGATAGGCGGTGATTTCTTGGGCCACCTCTGCCTTCTCTACCCGCGCCTTTTTCCCTTCGATCTTGACCAGGCGGGCCTCGAAAGGTGGTGGGTTCTTTCCTTTTAGGGCGGCCGTGATAATCCAGTATTCTTCGGGGACGAATTTTCTTATTTCCTCTTCCCGCTCACAGATGAGGCGCAGGGCGACCGACTGAACACGCCCGGCGGAAAGGCCGCGCCTTACCTTGTCCCAGAGAAGGGGACTTATCTTGTACCCTACCAGGCGATCCAGGATACGCCTCGTCTGCTGGGCTTCGTATTTGTTCCGGTCGAGTTCCCTCGGGTGGGCAATGCCATCGAGGATGGTATGCTTGGTAAGATCGTTGAAAAGGACGCGATGTATCTTTTTTGCTTGGTCCTTGATTTCTTCCGCCACATGCCACGCGATGGCTTCCCCCTCTCGATCGGGGTCGGGGGCAAGGTAGATGGTTTCACACTTAGCGGCTGCCTTTCTTATCTCTTCGATGATTTTTTTCCGGCTCTCGATGATGCGGTAAGTAGGGGCAAAGGCATGTTCGATATCAATACCTAACTTGCTTTTGGGAAGGTCCTTGATGTGCCCTTTCGTGGCCATGATTTCGCAGTTAGGGCCCAAGAATTTCTTTATGGTTTTTACCTTGGTCGGCGATTCGACAATGATGAGAGAGTTTGCCATGTCATTTTATCCTTCGATAGTATTGGCCGGGAAGCTGCTGAATCAGCCCCTTGAGTTCGAGGGTCAGGAGGACCCCCATGACCTCCCCGGCCGTAAACCCCGTTTTTTCGATCAGGGCGTCCCCGTGGATGGGTTTGGGTCCGATTAATTCGTAAAGACGGCTTTCAAGGTCGCTCGGCTTTTCCGAGGGTGGAGGGGCAGGGGGTTGTGCCTTCACCTGAGGCCGTATCTCTTCGAGCACGTCTGAGACATCTTCAATGAGGGTGGCCCCTTCCTTGAGGAGCCGATGAGTGCCTCGGGAGAGGGGGGAATGGATTTCCCCCGGCACGGCGAAGACGGCTCTACCCTGCTCGGCGGCGAGTTTAGCCGTGATGAGGGAACCGCTCTTTTCGCTTGCCTCCACCACGATGACACCCCATGACATGCCGCTTATCAACCTATTTCGGTAAGGGAAGTTTTGGGATCGGGGTGGGGTGCCGAAGGGATACTCCGTTACCACAGCGCCGTGTTCGGCGATGGAATCGTAGAGGTCCCGATGCTCAGGCGGATAGATGACATCCAGCCCCGAGCCCAAGACGGCGATGGTTCGCCCCTGAACGGAAAGGGCGCCCCGATGTGCGGCGGCATCAATACCTCTCGCCATGCCGCTTACGATAGTTGCCCCGGCCAGGGCAAGGCCACGGGCCAGGTTCTCTGCGTTGATGATGCCGTAACTGCTGGCTCGTCTGGATCCTACGATGGCCACATTTACATCGAAAGCGTCCAGGTGACCTTTTACGTAAAGAAAGATTGGGTAGTCGTGAATGTTTTTCAGCAAGGCGGGGAAATCCGGGTCCCGGTAAGTGACGATTTTTGCCCCCTGGTGTGAAAGCATTTGCGCCTCTTTTTCTGCTTCCTCCCATCGATGGAAGGTCACCATCTCCTCGATCGCCTTTTCGTTACCCTTTAATATTGACTGAAGTGCCTTTTTCGGGGTTTCGAATACTGAACGCGGGGTGGGCAAGGTCTCTAAGAGCGTCCTTACCTCTCCGTTGCTTAAGCCCCCCACCATCTTGAGGGCAAGCCAATATTTTATTTCTTCGGCACTCTGCATTATACCTTCTTTCCAGTTCTCGGGTGGGTGAAGTTATATCCCCTTGACCGGAAGTGTCAAGACCGATATTTTAGATCAAATTTTTCTTCGGAGAAGCACGATGGTGAAGCGGTTATGGATTTTTCTCGTTTTCTTGATTTTCTTATGTTTGGGTATTTTTTTGGACGATGTAGCTGCAGATGAAGAAGCCGTCGTGGGGCCGCAGCTAAAAATAAACGCACCCGTCATGGATTTTGGCGTACTGGAACCGGGGATGGTAGTGACGCGCCGTCTGGAGGTCACCAATGTGGGCCAGGGCACCTTAGAATGGAAAGTCGTTCCGGGCAAAAAATCGGATAAATTACCTTTTTATCTCAACCTATTCAATGCCGACACCAAGGGGACGGGCCGCTACGAGGTGCCGCCGGCTTACAGAGAGGCGGTGGAATTGACGGGTAGGTGGGTGGAGAGAAACGGTTGGCCTGTTTTACCGACCCAAGGGGTGATCAGGTACCACTTTTACGGTACGGGAATTATGGTTCATTATTGGCGAGGCCCCGATGGTGGAAGATTTTCCTTCCACTGTGATCAGTACTGGTTAGGGGAGGTAGATACGCAGGCGGAAAAGCAGGAGCGGACGTGGGTGGATTGTGTTGAGCATCTGCCCCTCGGAAAACATACCCTAACACTGGTGGGAGAAAAGGGGGCCAGTATCTTGGCCGGCTTCGAGGTAACGGGCAGGGATATCCAGTGGGCGTCGAATAAGCAGGTACGATTTCTTCCCGATAACGGTGTGACGACCAAGGAGATCGATTACGTCACCGTAACGGTGGATCCTCAAAACTCTCCTTCTGGACTCTACGGTTACGTTATATCTTTTCGTTCCAACGGTGGAAATCAAGACGTTCACCTTTCTTGGGAGGTAAAAAATGAGGGCAGCCTCAAAGTAGTGGATGTGTTACGTTACGTTTCGCCCCGGGGAGATTACCTTTTCACCACCAATCCCCTGGAAGACGAGAGGATAATTAGACGAGGAAATTATAAAAAGGAAGGGATTGCATTTCGTCTCTTTCATCCCGGCACACCCGGCACGGTGGAATTTTATCGTTGGTACCATCCGGCCGGAGACCTTTTCTTCTACTCCTACAACAAGCATGAAGTAGAGAAGTTAAATCGGGGGTTCCTCTTAGAGGGGGCCGTAGGAAATATCGCTACCACCAGACTGAGGAATACGAGGGAACTCTACCGGTGGGTCCATCCCCGGACGGGGCAGTATTTTTATACCCCCCTGATAAAGGACCCTGCCCTTCCCAAAGGGTATCGGTTTGATGGTATTGCCGGATATATACCTTATTGATAGGCTTCTTTCCTATTTTTACTTGACAAAAGGGAACCAAAGGGGTATGAAATGCGCCCGTTTGTAAGGGGGATGGCTGAGTAACAACATGCGCCTGTAGCTCAGCTGGATAGAGCAACGGACTTCTAATCCGTGGGTCGAGAGTTCGAATCCCTCCAGGCGCGTACAGAAATAGAAGCGCGGTGGGTGTAGCTCAACTGGTCAGAGTGCCGGGTTGTGGCCCCGGAGGTTAAGGGTTCAAGTCCCTTCACTCACCCCATATGACGAAAAATAAAAGGATGAGGCGCCCGTAGCTCAGTTGGATAGAGTGGCAGACTTCGAATCTGTTGGTCGTACGTTCGAGTCGTACCGGGCGCGCCATTAAATAGGATATACGGGCCCTTAGCTCAGTTGGTAGAGCAACTGACTCTTAATCAGTGGGTCGCGAGTTCGAGCCTCGCAGGGCCCACCAATGAAATCAG
>ERZ795045.543-NODE-543-length-48432-cov-9.527461_pt1 | contig 48432 bp, 44 predicted proteins | sample MGYA00375129_ERZ795045 | MGnify/ENA primary metagenome ERZ795045 (study PRJEB30174, sample SAMN05720166) | activated sludge metagenome | isolation source: anaerobic digester from wastewater treatment plant | place: Japan | collected 2015-05-15 ...
TTATAATTTGAATCAGAAGGGAAAACATACCTTAAGCCTGCATCAAAATAGACGCCTAATTTTCTTTCATTTTCTTTGAGTTCCTTTTTCCATATATCAATTGAAGAAAATCCCAAATCAAACTTAAATATGAAATTACTGGAAATAAAATCAATGGGACGCTGGAAAGTAGCAGCAAGTGAATATGAGGTAATCGATATTTTTTCTTTTTCAAAATAGCTCTCTCCACAGGGATCAACAGTGGCACTGAAGCGATTATGAGTAAAATATAATGCAAGACCAACATGATTTCTTGTCACTTCGATTCCTATACGTTTAAGAGGGGCTTCTGAAAATTGCTCTTTAAAATCATACTCATCATCATTAACAAGTGTCCCAAGGAATTTATTATACGAGATTGGAGAAAACACTAAATTTGTTTTAATTCCAGATGATGTCAAATCGCTTGAAAAAGCAAAGGAATTTACAGTAAACAAAAACCAGATACCACACATTGCACAATATATGAGATACTTTTTCATATAAAATCAACCTCCTTGATATTTCTTGTGTCCTGCTGGTTTAACATCCCAAACAAAACCTTATAAATCTCATCACCACATTATCCCTACGTAAGGATAAATACCATTTATGCCAATTCTATTATATCTGTTATTGTTACTATCCCCCAGAAAACTTTCTGAATGCGAAAAATCTATTCCAATATTTAAATTATAATTTGTCTCTGAAGAAAAAACATATTGAAGGCCTCCAGAGATATACATGCCAAATCTATTATCTTTATCATTAGTTTCACTGCGCCATATATCTACAGAGGAAATCCCAAGACAAAGTTTTAGATAGAGTTGCTTTGATATAAAACTAATTGGCTGCATACCGGTAAAGCCAACAGCAAGAGATGTGATACTGGTATCCTTTTTCTCATAATCAATATCGTTATCGGGATTTGTTCCTGTGTTTATACGATTATGTGTCATATATATAAAAAGACCAAGATAATTCTCATATTTGCTTCTGCTGTTAAGTATAAAACTTTCTATACCTAAACGCTTTACAGGAATATCAAGGAACTGTTCTTTAAATCCATAGTCATCGTTAACATCGGAAATAGTGCCTGTAAAATGATTATAGGCAACTGGCGAATAGATCAGGTTCGTCTTTCCTTTGCCTAATTGACCCTGAAGATCTTCTGATGCAATTAGACTATGTGTTGAAAATAATATCACCAATATACATATCAGGAATTTCTTCATTTTTTAAGTCCTCCCTAGCCAGCCCCTTTAATAAGAAAGTTAAATAGCAAAAAAGAGGCCTACCTTCAGCAAGCCTCTTTTTTCTTGAAAAAATATATTAAATTCAAAATACTTTTGAAATCAGTTCAAAAGCTTGTTAATCATCTTGATTACAACTTCAATGTCTTCTGGAGATCCTTTATCAAGAAGCTTTTTGAATGTAACCAGTTCCTGCCCATAGTTCTTTTCATTGGCCTCAACAAACTTATCCCCAATTCCATATAATAACCAATCCAGAGAAATCTTATGCTTTATTGAAATACTCCTGAGGAATTTAAAGGATGGATTCTGCGACCCACATTCCACTTTAGCAACATATCTTCTGTCTATACCAGCAGATTCGCCAAATTCCCTCTGAGTTATTTTGAGTTCCTTTCTTACTTCTTTAAGCCTTATTCTGATTTGCTTAAAAAACTCCTGCTCTTTTTCATCATCAAGAACATCCTCACTGAGGAACTCATGATCATTATACCTTTCTCTGTACTTGCTTTGGTTACCAGTTGTATTCATATTCCCTCTTTATTTATTAAAAATATTTTTTAGACCCAACTGTTTAAACACTATAAAAACATGCTTATTTTTTTGCAATAAAAATACTATTTTTTAGAGTGAAAAAATTTTAAAAAACTCACAAAAGCGTTACATTTTATAGAAACATATTTTATATTTTAATTTATTTATAAAAATTATAAAACTTGATAAACTTTAAAACATCAAAAATCCCTCAGTATACTTAAAAGATCCGAGTCATACTTAAGTGAAAAAAATTAATGAATGAAAAATGATTAAAAATACAGATTAACAAAAAATAATCCCTCTTGACATCTAAATATTTTTTTTAAAGCTGTTTAAAAAACAAGAGAGGAAAATGTGCCACATAGCAATAAATCCTACGGATGGACAGGCAAAATACTTCTCATAGATCTATGCACTCAAAAATATGAAGTAATAAGGCCTGAGGAAAATATATATAAAAGCTTCTTAGGTGGAAGAGGACTTTGCTCTTACTATATGAGAGAAATAAAAAATCTTATGCCCAGTGAAATTCCACTTCTATTCTTCCCAGGAGCTTTAACAGGAACAAAAATTCCCTTTGCAGTAAAAACAATTATATCGTCAATATCTCCACTTACAAAGACTTTCTTTACATCTGCAGTTGGAGGCTTCTTTGGATGGCACCTAAAAAAAGCTGGATGGGATGGGATTATTATAACAGGAAAATCGCAAAATCAAATTGGGCTGACGGTAAAAGATGAAAATGTATCCTTTTTTGACTGCAATGATTTAAAAAATAAAAAGGCCTCTGATATATTCCATAAGCTTAAACCAGAGGGTAGCGCAGCAATTACCTCCATTGCTGCTGATAATGGAGTGGCTTTTTCAAATATAATTATAGACAAATATTTTTTTGCAGGCAGAGGAGGCCTTGGCCTTGTTATGGCGAACAAGGGGCTTAAGGCAATAGAGGTTTATGGCAGTTGCGATATTGCAGTTCATGACAGCGAAAATCTAAGCAAAGGCATAGAGGATTCCATGCGACTTGTCTCTGCATCCCCTTCTCTTATGGGTGAGTTGGGCTTTACAGAGTTTGGGACCTCTGCCCTATATGATCTCATTTTTTCACGAAATATCATGCCTGCAAAAAATTTTGCAAGCAGAAGTTTTCCTGATGCAGAACATCTCAACGCCTGGAATTTTAAAAATAAATATCCATGGGAAAAGACAGGTTGCCCAAACTGCCCTATCTTATGTAAAAGAATAAGCTCCGAGGGATTACTCCCTGAATACAACTCAATGGCACATTTCTCATCTCTTATTGATAACAGGGATATTGATATTGTTATGGAGGCAAACAGACTCTGCAATGAAACAGGAATGGATACAATCTCTGCAGCCTCTGCAATTGCCTGTTACAGGGAACTAAAAGACAAAGACCATAGCATCGATATTATTCAACTGCTTAAAGAAATTGCCTTTGCCTCAGGGGAAGGAAAACTGTTGATTAAAGGCTCAAGTGAATTTTCAAAAAAATTATCTTCTCCAGAATCATCAATGAATGTCAAAGGCCTTGACTTACCAGCCTTTGATCCCCGTGGTGCCTACGGCTTTAGCCTTGCCTATGCAACATCAACAAGGGGTGGCTGTTATCTTCAGGCATATCCCCTTTCTCACGAGATATTGCGCAAGCCCATTGCAACTGACAGATTTTCCTTTGAGGGTAAAGCAAGGATTACCAAACTAAACGAAGATATGAATGCAGCAATGGACTCCCTTGGACTGTGTAGATTTTCTGTAAATGCCTTTGGACTTGAGGAGTGTGCAAAGCTTTTGAATGCTGTTACAGGAGAAGACTTTACTGCTGGGGATCTCATGAATTGTGGTGAAAGGATTTTTTATAATGAAAGAATTATAAACTATACTCTGGGATTTGATTCAAAGGATGATGATTTGCCAGAGAGATTTTTTAAATCAGAAAATTCTATCAATAGAGATGACTTCCTTAAAGCAAGAGCCAATTACTATCTAATAAGAGGACTTTCGCCAGAGGGAAAGCCTTTAGAAACAAAAACCAGGGAGCTTAAATTAAAATGGCTGGAGTAAAAGAAAAATACCTCCAAAAGCTTATATCACAGAGGCTTTGCAATAGCACAGATCCCCTTGTGGGATTTTTAGATGCTGATCTTCAGTGGAGCCGAGAATCCGATAAAACAGAAATACTCTCTCAGGTGGTTAACTCCCTTGGCGTATCAGCTATAATATATTCAATTCCTCGTGAGCCATATAAATCCATGATAAAATATCTGGCCAGTTATGAAGAAAAAGATTTCCTTAAACCTGAAGATACAGAAACAAGGACATTTCTTCACGACATCCCCATAGCACAAAATCTCAATGTTGGAGAGCTTACACAAAAGCTCAAGAAAAGAAAGGGTCTTGTGCTAAAAGACGGTTCTGTCATTGCTCAGGGTGCAATAGGTGTTGAACAGGCCTTTGTTACATTCAGTTCAATCTGCTTTAGCCTTTTTGTAAAATTCATGTGCGATTTTTATTATCACAAAAAAAATCTCATGAAAATGGAGGGAGAGGTAGAGGAAATTGCCAAAAATGCCATAAAATGCTATGAAGACCATCTACTACCTTTTGACAAAATGCCACAGAGTCCATATCCCTTTGAAAAAGAAGATGATGCTATTGCTGCAATTATTGAGGCAGGTTCCCTCACTGTTGAATCAGGCCTTGTTGACTCATTCTTTGGGAATATATCATGCCTCTTTGAAAATACAATATATATAAGCCAAACAGGGAGTTCCCTTGATGAGCTTGAAGGCTATATTGATCCATGCCCCATTGACAATAGCAAAACCAATGCAATAACAGCATCCAGTGAATTCTCTACACACAGGGCCATATACCTTAAAAAAAAATTTAATGCAATACTACATGGACATCCAAAATTCAGCGTCATCTACTCAATGCTCTGTGATAAAATTAACTGCCCCAATAGAGGTAAATGTCACATATCCTGCTCAGATAGAAGATTCATGAAAGATGTCCCAATTGTTACAGGAGAGGTTGGCAGAGGGAAAAACACACTACTGCAAACTGTCCCAGAATATATCTCTGGTAGAGGTGTTATAGTTTTTGGTCATGGAGTATTTACAGCAGGAGGCTCCGGATTTTATGAAATTTTCCGAAACCTCCTTGAAATAGAAAAAGAAGCTCTTTGGGCATACAAAGATCTTGTTTTTTAGATATAAGAAAAAAGTCCCTTTTTCACAACCGCCTTTCCTTTTGAAGAAAAGACATTAAAGCTAACCTCCTTTCTTCCATTTCTAAAAAAGCGCCTGCCCTTGAGAGTTAAGGTATCCCCAGAAATAACAGGATAGGCAAATCTTCCAGAAACACTACTGAGTCTTTTAATCTCCCTTTGAGCAAGATTATCTATCAGAGAATTTGTGCACATGGCAATTACACATACTCCATGTAAAATAGTTCCTGGCAAACCTGCAAGCCTTGCAAAAAGCCTGCTTGTATGTATTGGATTGGTATCATTTGAAACCTTCGCGTATCTCTTCTCCTGACCTGCTTCTGTCTTTATCAATATCTTAATTTCATCATCATCGCCAGTTATAAAACTATACTCCTCTGAATTCTTATTACCCACATCATCACTATCAATATGCCTTTTTCTTCTCACAACAAAACCTGTGTCCCCCTCAATAACCAATTCTCCCTCCTTATATGCCCTTGTCACTATTCTAAGAATTTCACCTGCAGAGGTATCAGTAATATCCTCAATCCTCATCTCTACATCAATAACATCATCCCTTTCAATAAGATCATAACAATTCAGGCCCTGATATCCATGAACCATTCGAATTAAATCTACCCCCAGATCCCTGTGGGTTATAATCTTCTTAAACATGGGATATAACTCCTTTGAAAAAAAGAAGGGAGGCGCAGGAGACAATTTTCCATGATACTTCGATATATCATCAAGAGTAGCATAAACATAGTCATCAATTTCCTTTTGCGTAAATGGCCCAAACCTTTGCTTTAAAGTATAACCAATCATTGCTCTATTCATGAATGTGGAGTTTCTATTGCGCATCATAGCAGCAAAGACTGGTATATTGTTGAATATCATGCAACCCCCCCTCTCTTTACAACATCTCTATCCCACAACCCCTTGACTCTGAGATCCTCAATTATTCCAAGAGCTCTTGTTTTTAATTCCATGAGATCTACCTTTGCAACTCTATTTAAAGGCATGCCTCCAGGTTCCAGGATAACCACATGGGAAGGTCTTGAATAAGAGGATATATCAAGACAGGCATCCATAACCTCCTGTGCTGTAAGCTCAACCCCTGGATATGGTTCTACAAAGGCAATAATTGCCTCAATGTATATATCATGGGGTGCACCAATACATGCAACATTTGCAACTTTATCTGCAAGCTTTGCAGATATATGATTGTTAACATCCTGAGGATATACCTGATAGCCCTTTGGCTTTATAACAAATTTGGCTCTTCCTGCAAAATGCAACCCATCGCCATCATAACTGCCTATATCACCTGTATAGCATATACCATCCTTCGATATAGCACGGGCAGTGTTTTCAGGATCATCATAATATCCAAGAAAAACCTGAGGCCCAGAAAAGCAGATCTCTCCAATCTGACCCGAAGGTAATTCCTCACCAGCAGTTCCATCACTTTTCATAGGTGCTCTAATTGAAAGAGGAGTCACTGCCATGGAATATCCTATGCTTCTTGCAATCTCCTCAACAGTGGCATCAGGATCTGTATAGGTGCAAAAGCCAGCTGTTTCTGTAAGTCCAAGTCCGGTTCCAATTTTTGGAGCCATTTCCTTCATCTTTTTCAAAAATTCAGCAGAGACCTCCTGACCACCATAGATAATAAATCTCAAAGAGGAGAGATCATATTTATTATAATCTGGGAGATTCCATTCAAGATTAAAAAGCGCAGGGATCTGGCCAATAACAGTTACCTTATGCTGCTGGATTGCATTGAGGCTCTTTTCAGCATTGAATACATGCAATATAACAGAGGTCCCTCCTGCAAAAATAGTAGTTGCCAGTTGCTCTGTAATACACCCAACATGAGATGGAGGTAGATTTACAAGCATCACATCCTCGTCATTCATATCAAAACCAGCATAGAGCCCAACATTTTGAATTAAAATATTTTCATGACACAACATTGCAGGTTTTGGAGAACCTGTAGAACCAGTGGTAAAAATTATCAGGCAGGGATCTCTTCTTTGTACTAAATCCCTTGCTCTTTCAACGCTTTTTGTAAATCTGCTTTTTATAAATTGCCACTTGATATCACTGGCAAATTTTGTTATGCCAATGGCGCCATCAATTATCTCATCCTCCTCTTTCTGAAATTGAACCCAGTGTTTTACAAAAGAAATATCCTTCATGACCTCACTTACAATTGGCCTGAAATCAGCCACAGGAGTTCTACCAAGAAAAAAATAAGCAGCAGGCTTTATGCGATTAAGGCAATATTTAATCTCTTCAGCTTTGAGTCTAAGATCCAGAGGGGCTACTATAATTCCAGTACGATAGCAGGCATAGATAAGATAAATGTGCTCCTTAAGTAAAGGCAAAGAGGTTGCAACTATATCTCCTTTTTTAAGGCCAATGGACAAAAGCTTTGCAGCAAAGGCCTCAATGGCTTTATTAAAAGCCTTCCAGGAAATTTTTTCCCCTGTATCATGTTCAATTATTGCAATACGATCTTTTTTGATCTCTGCAAAATTTTCCACGTAATCTGCCATATTGTCAAGAAGCGACATAGACAGATTTAAAGCAATTTGTTCCCTTGCATTTTTCATATCCCCCTCCTTTTTTAAAATTAAACACTAATAATTATATGTTTAATTTATTACAGGAGAGGGATTTTTCAAAAAATTTTTTTATTTAGCAGCCATGCCACCATCAAGAGGTATAACTGCACCAGTCATATAATCAGAAGCCTTAGATGCTAAAAAAACAGCCAGGCCCTTTATGTCATCAATCTCCCCTGCTTTTTTTAGTGGAATTACAGAGAGCATTGCATTAAGCATATTTTCCATACCTGGCTTAAATACATAGCCCATCATATCTGTATGGAAAAATCCTGGGGCAATGCAATTTACATATATTTTATGATCAGCAAGCTTAACAGCTAAATTTTTTGTCAGCACCTCAATTGCGGCCTTTGAGGAATTATAAGCAACTGCCGGATGAGCGATCTCAAGGGAGCCCCTTGAACCAAAAATCGATGATATGTTAATAATCTTTCCACCACCCTGCTCTTTCATAATACGGGCAACCTTTTGTGTTAAAATCCACACTCCCCTTACATTGACATTAAAGATCTTGTCCCATCCCTCAAGAGGATAATCCAAGGTAGGTGCACCCCATGTTACACCTGCATTGTTTACAAGGATATCAATCCTGCCAAACCTTGCCATGGCCTCATCAACTAATTTTTCAACATCCTCTTTAACAGCAAGATCGCATTTAACTGCAAGATAATTGATCCCATTCTCATCAGCAAGCCTCTTGCCAACCTCTTCACAGTTTTCAACCTTACGGGAAGCAAGGACAAGATCTGCACCAGCCTCAGCAAGACCTGTTGATATGAACTCACCAATACCACGGCCACCGCCAGTTACAATGGCAACTTTGCCTTTAAGGCTAAACATTTCATTTACTTTCATTGTATAACTCCTATTTAAATTTACCGGCACTGAGGTTGCCCAAAACACTTAGCTATTTTGAACACCCCATCTGTCTTGATTTAAAAGTTGCCATAGCTAAAGTCAAACTGTTTTCTAAATAAAAGTTCTGCTTTTGATAGTTTTCCATGAAATAACTTTTTTCTTGCTTTATTTTCAACAGTAAATTTTAGTTTACTTATTGATTTATAAAGTATAACTTTAATACAAATTTTATTAGCAGGAGTAGCAATGCCAGAGATAAGTAGATTTTATGGCATAATTGTGAGAATGTTTACAGATGATCATGCACCACCGCACTTTCATGCTTTCTATAATGAATTTGAAATTCTCATGGATATTGAAGACTTCAGAATTCTTGCGGGAAATTTTCCACCAAAAGCTCTTGCACTGACAATTGAATGGGCAGCTATTCATCAATCAGAATTATTGAAAAACTGGGAACTTGCATGCAACAAAAAACCCACTTTTAAAATTGATCCACTTATATAGGAGGGCTTATGTATTTTAATGTTGTTGAGGCTCTTTACATTGAAGAATACAAAATCAATTTAAAATTTGAAAACGGGAAAACAGGGGTTGTTAATCTTGCTGAATATATTTTGCAAGGAGAGATATTTCAACCATTACAATCTCTGGAAAATTTCAAAAATTTTACTGTAACTTATGGAACACTTACATGGAATAATGGAGAGATTGATATTGCACCGGAAACTCTATATGAAAAAGCTACAGCAGAAAAAATTATTTTTGATGAGGCTCCTCAAAAAGTGGCTACCCTTTGATTAATCCCAATAAAGACTTCCCATGATATAACTTTTTTCTTGCTTTATTTTCTAATTTAAGATAATCTGTGATTACCTACATCATTGAGGGAGAATTATGAGCCAAAATTTTAGAAATCCAGTCCCAACAGTTGATATAATAATAGAAACAGAATGTGCAAGCAAAAGAGGCATTGTTTTAATAAAGAGAAAAAATCCTCCCTATGGATGGGCAATACCTGGGGGCTTTGTAGATTATGGCGAGACTTTAGAGGCGGCAGCCAAAAGGGAGGCCTTTGAGGAGACAGGCCTTGAAGTTGAGCTTGTGCGTCAATTCCATACATACTCAGACCCTTCAAGGGATCCAAGGCAGCACACTATATCAACAGTCTTTATAGCCAGAGCAAAGGGAGAGCCAAGAGGGATGGACGATGCAGTGGAGGCCCGAATTTTTAACTTTGATGAAATACCTCAAGATATGGCCTTTGACCATAAAAAAATACTTGAGGACTATTTTACAGCAAAATACTAAAAAGCAATTTCTGCAAAGGAGAAGCAAATGCCTCTGTCAAAACTTCTGATGAATGCTGCAAAAATTACCCTTGATGCTGTCTTTGGCGCATCTCAGGCAGATATAAGAGTCCACAATATAGAAAATGTGCCAGCAACTCATGTGCTTTATGTGGTGAATCACTTTACAAGAATGGAAACAGCTTTTTTGCCATATATAATACACAAGCATACAGGCCAGTATTGCCTCTCACTGGCAGACTCCTCTTTTTTTAAAGGAAAGTTTGGGGAGCTCATGCGTAAATTAGGTGCAGTATCAACAAAGGATCCAGATAGAGACAGAGTCCTTGCTAATGCTCTCCTTACAGGAAAGATGTCTGTAATAATCTATCCCGAAGGCCAGATGGTAAAAGATAAAAAGATCATAGAAAAAGGGAAATTCCTTGTATATAACGCTGGCATAAGGCGTCCACCACATTCAGGAGCAGCAAAGATAGCATTACGTGCTGAGCTATTCAGGCAGATTATTCGAAAGCTTTATGAAAGTGGGAGGCGTGAAGAACTAAAGGTATTCATGGATGCCTACGGCATAAAAAACGAAGACATGTCAGGAGTTTTAACAGGCTCCACATACATAGTGCCGGTAAACATAACTTACTATCCAGTAAGGGCAAAAAACAATATAATAAAAACCCTGGTAGAAAAATTCAAAGGAGAGGTTACAGGACGCTTTGCAGAGGAGCTTGAGGTCGAAGGCACAATGCTTACCAAAGGAGTTGATATAGATATAAACTTTGGAAAAGCAATTAATATGGCTACTTACATAAACAAAACAGGAATTGTTAAAAAAATATTTAAATGCCAGAAAGAGACCTGCATAGATGAACTTATAAAAAATAAAAAGATAAAGAAGATAAGCCTCAAGGTCATGGAAAAATACATGAATGCTATATATACCATGACCACAGTAAATCACGACCATATATTTGCCTATATACTTGCAAATTACCCCAAAAACATTATCCATGACTATGATTTTAAAAACAGAGCATCCCTTGCAATTGAAAGAATAAAGGCCTTGAAGCTAACATCATTTCACTCAACCCTATTAAATAGAAATAACATAGGAGGAGATATATTCCACGAAAAATACAACAGCTTTATGGAAGAGGCTGTGCGCAATAATCTTGTTGAACTCAAAGGAGATATTATAATAAGAAACAGCAAGATATTTTCAACAGCCTATAACTTTCACCTTGTAAGGAGAGATAACTTTATAGAGGTCTTAAAAAATGAGATAGAGCCTCTAACTGAGCTTATAAAGATGCTGCGCAGAATTATGTTTATGCCTCCGTGGCTTGTAAAGATTAAACTGCGCAACACATTCCTGAAGCTCGATAGGCAGATATTCCTTGATGATTACAACAGATTTTACAGAGAGGGAGAGACAAAACCTCAACATATAGGAGAGCCCCTTTTTCTCCATAGATTCTTTAATAAATATGGAGTAGTCCTTGTCCATGGATATATGGCAGCGCCTGCAGAGATGAAACAGCTTGCAGAAAGATTATACAAGGCAGGCTATTCTGTGTATCTGGTGAGACTCAGAGGCCATGGAACCTCTCCAAGAGACCTCATGCAGACTAAATGGCAGGATTGGAATGAATCTGTAAACAGGGGATATGTTGTGATGAAAAACAGTGTCCGGGAATTTGCAATCTGTGGCTTTTCCACAGGAGCAGGACTCACTCTCTTGCAGGCAGAGCAAAAAGGTGAAAAATACAAAGCTTTAATCTCAATAGCAGCGCCCCTAAGGCTGCAGGATGTTCGGGCTTATCTTTCTGGAGCAGTGAATATATTCAATACAATACTGGAAAAACTAAATCTCTCAAAAAGCAAGGTGGATTTTATACCAAATGCACCTGAAAACCCTGATATAAATTATGGCCAGAATCCTGTTCATGGAATCAATGAGCTAAACAAGCTGATGAAGCTTGTAGAAGAAAATCTCTCTTCGATTAAAATCCCAACCCTGATTATACAGGCAAAAGGAGACCCTGTTGTAAATCCCAAAAGTGCCATAGAAATTTATAAAGGGATTTCTTCCACAGATAAAAAATTAGTAATAATTGATGCCAACAGACATGGGATAGTAAGAGGTCATGAGCTTGATCAGGTGGCAGGTGAAATAATATCCTTTCTTAAAAGAATCTTTGGAAAATAAAAGATGAATCTCCTGCCTAAAATACACTATGGGTAATAGCCCAACCTCTCACTCAAAAAGGGATAAATAAATGAACAAATAAGCTATTGCCTTCTTTATATTTATCTATTAAGAATAATCTAAAAATCTTAAATAATAATTAACCAATCAATTAAAATATTGACAAAAAAATGCTCCTCCGAAACACTATCCCAAAAGGAGGAAGCAAATGTCCAATCTAAAGAAATATATTTTATCTTTCTTTTTAATCCTTTCAGGTTGCGAATCTGACTATTTTAAATACAGCATTCACGAGACAGATAGTCAATATGACGGCCAGAATTACAATATTAAAAACGCTGCAATAATTGAACAAAGCTGCAATAATCCCTCAGAAGACTTTACCTTTGCAGTTGTAACAGACTCCCACAGCGCTTATGATAAGCTGGGAAAGGCTGTTGATCTCATTAACGGAAATCCTGAGGTAAAGTTTGTCTTCCATCTTGGGGATTTTACAGAAACTGGCCTTTTGTTTCAATATGAGCAAACCATCAAAAAACTCCAGAACCTAAAAGTTCCCTTCTTAACAGTTATAGGCAATCACGATACACTGGGAAATGGCTTTGATATTTTTAGAGATATCTTTGGCACAACTGATTTCTCTTTTACATGCAATGGAGTATTCTTTTTTGTTGGCAACAACAACAACTGGGAATCTCCAATAGGCGATGTGGGCTATGTAAAAGACGCTCTAACTCAACACCAGAGTGAGCGTTACAGGATAATTGTTGCTCATATCCCAATGGATGACGATGATAGGTTCTCAAATGAAATGCGGCAGGGATATAAAAATCTCTGTGAGGATTACAATATCGCTCTCTCCCTCCATGGACACAGACACAGGCATCAATACGTAGCCAACTTTACCAGCAAGACTGCAATGCTTGTTGCCGATGCAATTATCTATAACACATACTACCTCATACATGTTAAAAGCACTGGCATTGAATATGAGATAATTCCATTCTAAGAGGCAGTCATGAAAAAAATTATTATAACTTTAATCATAAGTCTTTTTTTTACATCCCTATATGCAGAGGAACACCTTGACTTTAAACCTGACTTTGCTGTGGCTCAATTTGCAGGATATATAGGCTTTATATCTACAGGAGTGGGATATGAATCAGATAGAAAAAAGTCTACCATAGATTTTTTATATGGCTATGTCCCTGCCTTTGCTGGTGGCATGGAAATTCACATGCTTACAGGGAGAATAACCGGACGAGCCATTACATACCATAGCAATTATGGGTTCTCATTTTTCCCATTAAATTTAAGCTTTTTTGTAAACTATGCCCATGGTAAGCCCTATAAGCTCCGATGGGAATCAAAATACCCAAAATGGTATTACAGGCCCACTGCTCTATATAGTGGAGAATCTATAGGCATGAGCATAAAAAAAGCTTGCAATGAAGCTGACATATCTGCTTATGAGCTTTATGCTGAGGTAGTAACCATGAGTGAATTCTTATATGAATACTACAAGAATGACTCAATTGCCTTTAAAGATATTATAAGCCTTGCCTTTGGTGCAAGGATTTACTTTTGATATTTTATGGAAAACATTAATCACAACAGAGCTCTCTCAGAAAAAAATATAACCTCCCTTTTATGGAGCTACTTTATCCCTGCTTTTATTGGAGTTATGGCCAATGCTTTATACAATATAGTTGGCCGTATCTTTATTGGACAGTTTGTTGGCACTGATGCTCTATCAGGGCTTACTGTTGTTTTCCCTGTGATGATTATAATCATGGGATTTGGAATGCTCTTTGGAATAGGAGCTGCAATATTAATCTCCATTGAACTCGGGAAAGGAAACAAAGAAAAAGCTGAATTCATCCTTGGCAATACTTTATTCCTTATGGTGGCCTCTTCTCTCATTCTGACCATTATAGGTTTTGTTATAAAAGAAAAGCTCCTTAGCTCCTTTGGTGCAACCCGGGCCACTCTTAACTATGCAGATAAATATCTCTCCATAATACTTGCAGGCACAATCTTTGCCCTTACAGGCTTTGGAATAAACACTGCAATCAGAGCAGAGGGCAACGCAAGAATATCAATGAATTCCATGTTGCTTGCTGCTGGTCTTAATGTGGTCCTTGATGCAATTTTTATCATCTTCCTTAAGATGGGAGTAGTAGGTGCAGGAGTAGCTGCTGTTATCTCACAGATGATTCTCTCCATTTATGTTTTATATCACTTCAGAGGTAAAAAATCTGTTATAAAACTGCACCTCAAAAATATAACTTTCCATTTTAAAACCTCAAGGCAAATTATCTCTTCTGGAATGGCGCCATTTATTATGCAGATTGCCAATAGCTTTGTTCAGGCTATCTTTAATGCTCAGCTTATTAAACACGGAGGAGATATTGCTGTTGCAGCAATGGGCATTATAAACAGTGTGGCAACTCTCATAGTAATGTCAATAGTGGCTCTCAACATGGCCTCTCAACCGATCATAGGATACAACTTCGGTGCAGGGAATTTCAAAAGAGTAAAAGAGACTCTTATAATCTCAATAAAGTATTCCACAATTATAGGAATTGCTTCATTTACACTAATCCAGCTCTTCCCATCTATCATCATTTCTATATTCAACAATAGCATTGAACTGCTTAAGGCAGGAGCACCTGGACTTAGAATATTCCTTGCAATGGTTCCTTTTACCGGATTTCAGATTGTTACAAGCAATTATTTTCAGGCAATTGGCCAGCCTCATATAGCAACCTTTATGACTGTCATGAGACAGGTCGTTCTTCTTATCCCTCTCTTGATTTTTTTGCCTTCTGTTTTTGGAGTTACAGGAGTATGGCTCAGCGCTCCAATCTCAGATTTTATTAATGGTCTTGTTGTTCTTGTTTTACTTCACAGGGGACTTAAGGCTTTGAATCTAAAAATCACAATATAAAATCAAGCTCAACAGTATCCCCCTCATACCTCTTTAGAGGCTTAACGCTTACCTTTTCAAAGACCTGCAGCATCTTCCTGTTTTGAGCCAAAACTGAGGCTTTTAGCTTTTTTATTCCCCTCTCTTTGGCTATTTTTATAAGATAATTTGCCATAAAAGTTGCAATCCCCTTACCCTGATACTCCTCATCAACTAAAAAGGCCATCTCATAGGCATCCTCTGAGGGATAGGCTGCATATCTTGCCTCTGCTACAATCCTTTCAATATTTCCCTTCTGGTGCACTGCAACAATGGAGAGGATATTTTCATAATCAACGCTTAAATACTTTTGCATATTTTTATGAGGCATTACCTTTACATGAGTAAAATACCTGTAGTATTTTGACTCATCAGAAAATTTATAAAAAAGCCTCCGCATCATATCTTCATCTGAGGCTTTAATTGGCCTTATTTTTAACTCAAGCCCATCTTTAAAAGTCTTGACTGTTTCTAACTTATAAGGATAGTTAGCTGCAATTGATTTATAAATCTGATCCGGATAAATGTATCCTTCTTTTTTAGCCTCATTAAAAAGTCTCTCCCTGTGTTCTGGATGAGCGATCTCTATCAAAGAAAGAGCTCTCTCCCTGATAGACTTACCAAAAAGAGATGCCACTCCAAATTCCGTAACAACATAGCGAGCAGCACTGAGAGTAGATTTTACTCTGTTGTTATCCCTGTCAAATGATAAAACAATATTGCTCTCACCATTCTTATCAACAGAGTTGAGAACAAATATAACCTTCCCGCTCCCAGAAAAGGCAGTCCCTGCAGCAAAATTAAACTTACTCTCATAACCAGAAATAAGATCATCTCCTGAATATACCAATACCCTTGCTGCAGTTATATCGATCTTTTCTACATTCATTATGCTGATAAGTCTTGGAATATCCTTAAGAAACAAAGGATTTGCAAGTCTTGCAATAGGATAAAATCCAAAAAGCTGATTGCGATCAACAAAATCATACAACTCCTTTGTGCCATAACAATAAGAAGTAGAGATCTGGCCTCCACTTTCCTTTTTACGATCCACTGATATTGCCCCTGCCTTAACAAGATCAATTACCCAATCAGAGACCACATTGGTCAAAATCCCAAGATTTTTCTTTGACATTAAATGCATTGCAATTGCATCAAAGATTTTACCAACATGAAGCACCACAGTTGACCCATCCTGAATTAGATTGCTTACATGCCAGCCTATTCTCTCCTGCACATTGTTAAAGGGCTTTCTTTCTCTTTCAAGGAGTGGATGATTGCTCTGCAGTATATGATCTACCTGATCAATGTGGATAGAGGTCTCTCCGTATGTCACTGGCATGTTTGGATTAACCTCTGCGATAACAATTGAAGCGTTTTTTATTACTGTTGAGGCAACATCTATGGCAACACCTAAACTCATAAATCCATGCTTATCTGGAGGGGATGCCGATAAAATAGCTATATCAATTTCAATTGCCTTTGTAGCAAATATATATGGAATCTCTATTAAGTTTGCAGGTATAAAATCCTCTTTGCCATCACAGGTATTTTCAGAAGTTGTCTCACCACTTCTAAAGGTCTTCAATCTATAGCTTTGTAAATCACAGGATAATTGATTGAAAAAATAATCCAGAGAAAAGAGTTGTATTATTTCAAGGTCATAATTTTTGAGCCTTTCACTTGTAGTAATCTCCTTTGCCGCCACCTGGGGAATTGCAGGCCCGCTTGTCAAAAAGATCTTATTGCCAGGCTTTATGAGTTCGATAAATTTATCTACAGTTATTAACTTTTTTTCAAAGTCATCCTGTCTCAGCATATACATACCCTCATAGATCCAGATTTACATCTAAGGACTTTAAAGCAAGTTACTCTTTTACCTCAATAGGGTCAAGAATAATAAATTAAATAAAACCTATAAAGCTCACGGGTAAAAGAAAACCAATCTATTTCCTATGTTGCTATAGAGATCATATAAGATCCCTTTTGATGTCACAACAATTGCATCATCATCATCAAAAACAGAAGTTCCCTCTCCAGGAGGGCAAGTGGTAGCACAAAAAAGAAAAACCTTTTCAATTTTTTTCATGAATACCTCCAATAAAATTTTGATCAAAACAAAATCCTTTATTATTTTATACAAAATAATAATTTTAAAATGAAATATATGACATTTAATAAACTTTGTCAAAAAATTAAAAAATTTTTTCACCTTGAGCCCAAATCAAATCTGATCTGGGTTATGCGAATAGCATTAATCACAACAATAATAACTTCACTATGGAGCTATACCTCTGCTATAAAAGAAATAAAAAATACTATTGAGCAAAAACTTTCTATAAAAGCTGACATGCTAACAATATATCTCTCTATGCTAAGTCAAAATGTTGACTCAATGGCCTCAAGCATAAGCTCAAACTATGGTGCAAAAAAAAGCCCATATCTTTCAAAAGTAAGGTTATATAGTAAAGAAAAGGTATGGGGGCTATCGGGCTATGGTTCTGATGGAGGAGTTGCAGATATAGCTGGAACATGCACAGGCACAGGGGATTTCCCTCTTCCTAAGGGAATACTTGAGGAGCTTAATGCAGTTTTATCAATTGATCCTCAGATAAAATCCCTTATGGAGCACAATAAAAACATTATATGGGTCTATTATACTTCAAAAAATAAATTTCTCTATCTTGCACCAAAGCTAACTATAAGTCAGTATCAATTCTCAGTGGATGAATATAAAAAGCCCTTCTGGTATCAGGCAATACCTCAAAATAATAAAACTCTTAAACAGATAATATCAGATCTATATTACGACAGCGTAACAGGCCTGCCAATGATTACAATATCATCTCCTGTTATAATAGAAAAAGAGTTCAAAGGCGTAATATCACTGGATCTTCTCACTTCGTTCTTAGAAGAGCTTACAGAAATAGAGAATATACCAGGAGAGACCATATTAATAGACGAAAAAGGCCAATTCGTTGCAGGTTCAACAAAAAGATCTCAAGAGAAAAAATACAATATCAATAATATACTGGGGCCCTGGCATTATGGTGAAGAAGGAGCTCTATGGATTGGATATGAGATCTTTCCAGGAGAATTAATACTTGCTCATAAAATAACCAAAGCCGACATCCTTATCCCTGGCCTAAAGGAAAGACTTCCGATGTGGATATTGATCGTATTTTTTCTATTGTTTTATGGAGGCACCTTAAAATATATATCTCTAAAACAAGAAGGTAAAATTCTCCTTAATGAAATAGAAACAGAAAAAAATCTCTCAATGGAGATTCTCAGAGAAAAAGAGCGGTTCCTTGAAACACTCATAAGCAATCTTCCAGGCTTTATATACAGATGTGCCTATGACAGAGACTGGACAATGTTTTTTATAAGTGATGGATGCAAGGCAATAACTGGCTATGATCCAGAGGATCTCATAAACAATAAAACCCTTGCATTTAATGATCTCATCGATCCAGAATACAGAGAGCCTATATGGCAGGAATGGATTGCTATTATAAAAAATAAAAGACACTTTGAATATGAATATCCCATAATTACAAAAAGTGGAGAGAAAAGATGGGTATGGGAAAGAGGATTACCTATATTCTCTACTTCCGGAGAGATTGAGGCCTTAGAGGGATTTATCACTGATATTACAAAGCGCAAAGAGGCAGAAAAAATTCTGGAGATATTTAAAGCATCTGTAGAAAACTCCACAGATGCCATAGGCATGTCCACACCTCAGGGAAAGCATTTTTATCAAAACAAAGCATTTACCGAACTATTTGGCGATGTTGGTCAATACCCCCCAGATACATTATATGTTGACCAAAAGATTGGCGAAGAGGTCTTTAAGACAATAATCTCTGGCAACAGCTGGAATGGCGAAGTGCTAATGTATTCAAAGAATAAAGATATACTAAACATATCCCTAAGAGCCTATGCGGTAAAAGATGAAACAGGCAAAATACTAGCTCTTGTAGGAATACACAGCGATATTACAGATAAAGTAAAAAATAATGAAGAGAGACAAAAACTACAGGAGGAGCTTTTCCACTCACAGAAAATGGAATTAGTTGGAAGACTTGCCGGAGGAGTAGCCCACGACTTTAACAATATGCTCACTGTAATCATAGGCCAGGCTGAGCTTGCTTTGCTTAAAATTTCTCAGGAATCCAATGTATACAAGAATATCGTTGAAATAGAAAAAGCAGCCAAGAGATCAGCAAATATAACAGGCCAGTTGCTTTCCTTTGCAAGAAAACAAAGTGTTCAACCAAGAGTTATAAACTTAAACAATTCTATAGAATCCATTATTTCCATCATTAAGAGAATGATTGGCGAACTAATTACATTACAATTGAAGCGCAATGACAATGCAGGTAATATTTTCATAGATCCATTGCAGATTGATCAAATTCTTACCAACCTCTGCATAAATGCAAAAGACGCAATGAATGGTAAAGGTAAAATAACAATATCAACAGACAGTGTAATTATAGATGAAAATACTAAGGGAAATTTTTATACAGAAATTATCCCTGGCAAATGGTCAATTCTCTCAGTCAGGGATACAGGAAAAGGGATGTCTGAGGAAGTACTTGCTCATCTTTTTGAACCTTTTTTTACAACCAAAGCTTTAGGCAAAGGGACAGGACTTGGCCTTGCAACTGTCTATGGTATTGTAAGGCAAAACAAAGGACTGATAGAGGTAGTTAATTATCCAGGAGAAGGGGTAGAGTTCAAAATATATTTCCCTGAAGTTGAAACACCCTCTGAGACAGAAAAAAAAGTTGAAGAAGCTCTTGATACAGAGACATCTGGCAAATCAATTTTACTTGTTGAGGATGAGCCCATGATGCTTGAAATGACAGAGGCAATGTTGCATGAACTGGGATATAAAGTAACAGCCCTGTCTTCTCCTCTCAAAGCCATTGAGACTGCAGAAACAAATCACTTTGACCTTCTTCTTACAGATATAATTATGCCTGAGCTCAATGGTCTTGAGCTTGTAAAAAATATTTTGCAAAAAACTCCAGAATTAAAAATACTTTATATGTCTGGCTACACCTTTGACATAATATCCTCCGAGGGTATAGAAGAAAAAAATATTAATTTCTTGCAAAAGCCTTTCAACATAGCAGAGTTATCTCAAAAGATAAAAGAGGCCTTACTCTCTCAGAAGGTAAACTAAAATGAAAAATAAGATCCTTAAAATTAAAGATAATATATATGCTGTCCGTGGTATATGGCTGTGGCACTTCTCCTTTTTTCCTACATATTGCTATATTATACAGAATAAAAAAAATGGGGAAATTATACTTATAGATACATGCGGTCCAGGCAGTTCACATCTTATCAAAGAGGCTATTGAGATTATGGGAGGAAAAACCACCGACATTACAGCAATAACTCTTACACACTGGCACCAGGATCATACAGGAAGCATCTGTGAAATTGCCACGATGATTGGCAAAAGGGATAAGCCTCTTAAAATAATTATACACTACAGGGACGCTGACTTTTTGATCTCCCAAAAGCTGAGATGGCTAAACATTCACCCTTTCTTAAAGATAAAGGTCTGTCACAAACCAGGTAAACTGCCATCCAATGAACTCTACGAACTTGTTCCCTTTGGAAATAGTAACAATAATCCTCTTTCTTCCTATGGAATTGATTTTATTCACTCTCCAGGACATACCCCAGGGCACAGTGCCTATCTCTACAAGGAAGATGGGATACTATTTTCAGGATGTGGCCTTTCTATCCTTGGGAAAAAAACAGTTGGAATAGTTCCAGTATTTTACAACAGAAAAGAGCAAATTGAATCTGCCAAAAAGCTTGCACAGATGGATTTTAAATATTTATATCCTGCTCACCTTTATTTGAATCACAAAGAGATAAGCAAAGACAAAAGAGTTGCTTGCAACCAAAAATCTTTCATAAACAGAATATTTGGAAGTCTGCCATTATTTAAATACATGGATTAGATCTCAGACAATATGTTCAAAGAGGATTCTACAGCCTATAAGCAGGAGTATAATTCCCCCTGCGATTTCAACCCTTTTGCCAAAAAATTCCTGCAGCCTGCAACCCATTCTAACTCCAATAAAGCTAAAGGCAAAGGTTGTAACACCTATAATCACAGCTGGATAAAAAATATCAATGCCAATTAAAGAAAGAGATAATCCAACAGCCAGAGCATCAATGCTTGTGGCAATGGAAAGGACAAAAAGCCTGTGATAGTCCATAACAAATTTTTCCATGGAGCAAGCACCCTTTGCATCATTATAGCCTTTTATCCCCTCAACAATCATCTTTGAGCCAACATAAAATAAAAGGCCAAAGGCAACCCAGTGATCATATCTTTCTATGAATTCAGAAAAAAAAGTTCCTCCATACCAGCCAATGATTGGCATAAAAGCCTGAAATCCACCAAAAAAAATAGCAATTGTAGATGTATATCTAAAAGGGACCCTATTGGCTGAGCAACCATAGGCAATGGCAACAGCAAAGGCATCCATTGAAAGTCCAATGGCAATACCAAAAATTATTAAAAAGGACATCCTTCTTCACCTTCAAAAATTATTCAAGATAAACCTTCTCCTGAGCAGGAACAATTGTCCCTTCAGGAATATCGGTTTCCTGTAATGCAAAAAAAGGAGAGATTTCAATTACATCAACGCCATCAGGAATTTTTACTCCTCTATTTGAAAGCCATCTTCTAAAAAGGGCATTCATCATTGCCTGTGCAGTGTGAACCGAATCTGCACCTGAAGCATTTTTTACAGGAGCAAATTCCTCTTCTCTTTTTGTCTCAAGTATAATAGTTTTTTCTGCCATGGGAATTGCGTCAAATACAAATTTTTCAAATTTTAAACCTGTAATCTCACACTGCTGACCGTCTTTAAAGGCCTCAATCTTTTTCTTTGCCACATGGTATGGCAGATTTACATTTGAGCTTCCTGTAATTTTATCCACAAATTTTATATCAAAAAGATGAATTGCAGGATTTGCTGCACAGTAAAGAATCCCCCCTTCGGAATCCTTTGCAAAAATCTTTTCCTGAGGCATATCTGAGTATTCAATAATGCCAAGTTTACCATTTTTGAATCTAACAAAAACCCCAGTCTTTTCTTCATGATAGGCCTTCATCAAAGCCTTGCTTGAAACATCAGCTTTATTTAAAATGTGAAAACCTATAAAAATTGGATCAATAATCTTTACAAGGGGATTATCCACCTGAAAATATGAAATTACCTCAATTCCCATATCCTCCAGTAGCTTAAGTGCACCAGAACTTCTAAGAGCAGAAAGACTGCCTCCATGCCCATCGGGATTCATAAATATTGTACTCTTATCAGAAAGTATAAGCTTTCCATCAAGATCAAGAGAAGGTATCATATTCTGTGGAAAGATATGAACCAGAGCAGGGGTCAGTCCAAAAAAATGATTTTCCCTGAAAAAGTCCACAGTCTCTTCATGATTATCCCTTGATGTCATTATAAGAAAAGGAATCTTAACTCCATATTTTATCTCTGAGGCACGAATCTTTTCTGCATGAAAGTGAAAAAGCGTTTTTCCTGAGACAGGACCAACAGGAAACTTCCCCTTAGGCCCCTTAAAACCAAGACGAGATCCCTGACCTCCTGCAACTAAAAAAGCCGCAACCTTACCCTCTTTAATAAATTGCACGCCAAGATCTCTTGCTTTCATAAACTCAGGATCCCTTTCATCCTCTGGCAATTTTATATAAGGAGCTGGAGAAAAATCCTCAGGCACAGAATTTTCTTTTAACTTAAAAATTTTTTCAAGAAGATCAAAATCTATTATCCCAAGCTCATCGAGCAAAGCCTTTTTTTCAGAATCAATCAATTGATCCCAATACTGAAATACATGCTCCTGTTTATATTTATAAACCCTCTGTATAACATCATCATATCCAGCAAAACTTATCATATAACTATCCCTTCAATAAAAATGGAATTGCCTCTTCTTACAAAATAATAATAAAATAGTTGTCCTGTAAAGAGCTTTCTGCTTTTTTGATTATAATTATTTACACAGGGAGAAGGCACATGCAAAAATCCATAGAAAAAGTAAATACACTTATTGAATCCCTTCCATATATACGCCAGTTCAGCGGCAAGACTGTAGTTATAAAATATGGTGGCCATGCAATGGTAGATCAAAACCTTGCTCTATCCTTTGCAAAGGATATGGCTCTGCTAAAGCTTGTTGGTATAAATCCAGTAGTAGTTCATGGCGGTGGCCCTCAAATAGAAAATCTCCTTACAAAGCTTGATATAAAAAGCGAATTTGTAGCAGGTCTCCGAGTAACAGATAGCTCCACCATGGAAATTGTTGAAATGGTCCTTGTTGGAAAAGTAAATAAAGAAATTGTAAATAATATACACCTTGCCGGAGGAAGAGCAGTTGGAATCTCTGGAAAAGATGCAGCTCTTATAAAAGCAAAAAAACTATACCATGAAGAAAAGGGCGAAAAAAAAGACATAGGTCTTGTAGGTGAGGTTGAGAGCGTTAACCCTGATATAATCTCTCTCCTTGAAAAAGATAAATTCATACCAGTAATAGCTCCTATAGGAGCAGATGATCATGGTAATACATATAACATAAATGCAGATACAGTAGCTGGCAAAGTAGCTGAGGCTCTCAAGGCAGAAAAGCTTATTTTACTTACAGATGTCCCAGGAGTGCTTATTGGAGGAAATTTAGCATCAACTCTTTTTATCAAAGATGTTGACTCTCTTATACAAAAAGGAGAGATAAAAGGAGGCATGATCCCTAAGGTTAATTGCTGTGTAGAAGCCATCAAAGGAGGAGTTGGAAAAGCACACATAATAGATGGAAGAGTGGAACATGCTGTACTCCTTGAAATATTCACAGATGGAGGAGTTGGAACTCAATTTTTGAAGTAAATTATCCTTGTGCCAAAATTAAAAATTTTGTATTTTTTTTGTTTGACAATAATAGCCATGTAACTAAATTTGTTAGCGGAGAGTTGTCCGAGTGGTCGATGGAGGCGGTCTTGAAAACCGTTGGGTTAACAGCCCCAGGGGTTCGAATCCCTTACTCTCCGAATTTTTTTTATAAACAACATCAAAAGGAGAGGTGCCCGAGAGGCCGAAGGGGGTTGCCTGCTAAGCAATTGCACCGTTTTAGGTGCCGGGGGTTCGAATCCCCCCTTCTCCGGATGCGTTAATAAAATGGTGCTTGATTTAAAAAACATTAAATTACCAGAAAAATTAAACCTTTACCTAAAAAAGGCAATGGCCTTCTCTCAACATATTTATATCCAATATATCAAGCCCTTTGATATACTGAATTTAAGTTATTTTCCTTTTATTGGCTGGTTTGTCCCTATGATTTTAAACAGGGATGATTTTGATAAATATCACGCAAAACAGGGATTTGTTCTTGCTGTATTTTTTACTTTCACATGCTCTTTTTTATATTTCTTCAAGTATTTTGTCCCAGAAAGAGCAGATATAGTTCAACTTGTAGTAATTCTCTTAATATATGTTCTATATATCATATATTTTACAATCTGCTATTTAGGCACAAAGATGATCCTAAGGAGGGAGATAGGGGAATTTGCCTACATAGACAAATATGTAAAAATGTTAACTTCAAAAATAGACATATAATATAAAAATGCGTCCGTAGCTCAGCTGGATAGAGTAGCGGACTACGAATCCGTTGGTCGGGGGTTCGAATCCCTCCGGACGCGAATTGAGGGCTTTGAGAGATCAAGGCCCTCTCTTTTTTACGAAAATCAAACATTCAACTTAAGTGGCTATTCATAGATAAACAAAATTCTTAAAAAAATTGAACTCCTATAAAGACTTTCTTGAAAAAAAATAAACTATAGGTGATAATAGCTTTATGAGTGGCTCTGAATTGAATATAAATTATACAATAAAAAATGACTATATAATAGTCTATCCAGAAGAAAGGCTGGATCTGTCCTCATCAGCCTATCTGGAAAAATCGCTCCGTTCCCTCTGTCAGGAATATCCCGACAAGAATATAATAATCAACTTATCCAGGGTCCCTTTTATAAATAGCGCTGCCATAGGAGTCATATTGCTATTTTCGCGCCAGCTTGCCTCAACAAATCTCTCCCTTAAGGTCACAAATCTCAATGACAATGTTAAAAAGGTCATAAGCATCCTTGAGGCAGAGGATTTAATAGACATTTATGAAGACGAAGAAAAGGCTATGGAATAAAAATATGAAAAAAACTCTGTTCCTTCTATTGCTCCTTTTAATTTCCTGCAGCTCTATACTCAAAGAGCCAACATGTGAAGAAAAATGTGAATATGCAAAAAGAGACTGTCTGGAATCTGCACGACAGGATAGCATAAACTTCTCTTTTTTTATGAGAGACCATGGCCGCTTTGTTCCCTATGCCTGGACAAAAAAATGCGAAGAAGATGCAGAAAAATGCAAAAAAACCTGCAACATAAGCGATGGAAAATAAAATTCTTTTACATATTTTGGACTACTTTTTTATAATTTTTCACACTCTGTGGACTCTCTTTAACATGGTGGGATGGATCTGGAAAAAAACAAGACCTCTTCACCTTTTCACAGTATCTGCAACTGCCCTTTCATGGTTTGTCCTTGGATATTTTTATGGTTGGGGCTATTGTCTATGTACTGATTGGCATTGGCAAATAAGGGAAAGCCTTGGTAAAATGCCAAAGAGCAATTCATTTATACATTTTGTTATAATTGAAAACTTTGGCTTTAAAATTTCACCGGAAATCATAGATCTTACAGTTTTACTGACATTTATCTTTCTATTGCTCATGTCTGTTATTCTCAACCTTAGAGACAGAAAATTTAGATGACTGCTAAGAATATATAATTATCTTTGATACATTATGAAAAGACTGAAGCTCATAGCCATAAATGCTCGCTTTGTGCACACAAACCCTGCCCTATTTTACTTAAAAAGATATATAAGGGATCTGGACTTTGAGACTCATATTGAGGAGTTCACAATTAAAGAAGATCCTTTTTTAATATCTAAAAGGATATGCAGCAATAGCCCGGATATTATTGCAATCTCAGTGTATATATGGAACTCAGCAATTGTAGATAAAATAATCCCTGACATAAAGGAAAAACTACCCTGGTGCAAAATAATACTTGGTGGCCCGGAGGTTGCCTTCAATCCAGAGAGATGGCTTGAGAATCATAAAGAAATAGATTATATTATATGCAACGGAGAAGAGGCCTTCAAAGGACTACTTGTTGAGGGATTAAATCTCAAAGAAAAAAAAATTTATAAGCCAAATCCTCACTTTAACGAAATACCCTTCCCTTACTCCCATGAGGACATGGATAAGTTTAAAGGCAGATTTATATACTACGAATCATCCCGTGGATGCCCCTTCAAATGCTCCTACTGCCTTTCATCAAGAAGGGATAGCGATTTACAGTTTAAAGACATAGAAAAGATCAAGGAGGAGTTAAGCTTTTTTAAGGCTTATAATACTCCTCTTATAAAATTTGTAGACAGAACCTTTAATAGCAAAAAAGAACACTACAGAGCTATCTGGGATTACATAGTCAAAAATTTTTCAGGCACAAGATTCCATTTTGAGATATATCCAGATCTCCTTGACCAGGATGATTTAGACTTTTTACAGAGAGTGCCCCAGGATATGTTTCAATTTGAAATGGGAGTTCAATCTCTTAATCCCAAAACTCTTGAGGCAATACATAGATCCATAAATGAAGAAAAACTTTTGCAAAACATAAAAAAATTACAGGAGATGGGAAATATTCACCTTCACGTTGATCTCATAGCAGGCCTGCCTTATGATAGCCTAAGGGAATTCTCAAAATCCTTTGATAGAATTTATTCACTGCAATGCCATCACCTTCAATGTGGTTTTTTAAAGGTTCTTCCAGGAACAGAGATGGAAGAAAAAGGCAATGACTTTGGCATAAGTTATAATATCAAGGCGCCATATACAATTATACAAAACAACTGGATGAGCAAAGAGGATATAGCAAAACTTGAAGTTATTGCCCGACTTCTTGATATTTATCATAACGGGGAAAAATTTACAATTACAGAAAAAAATCTACTATCCCTTTATAATTCTCCATTTAAACTCTATGAAGACCTTGCAAATTTTATTAAAAATAAAAATTTAATCATATCAAAAGATTGGGAAAAGGCAGCTGCAATACTCATAAGCTTTAACTTGCAAAAAGCATTAATTGAAGAAAAGCTGCTCATGGACAGCCTCAGATGGGACTGGTGCAGCAATATAAAACTTCACTATTACCCTCCTCTGCTTAAGTCCGAATTCACCCATAATATCAAAAAAAAGTGTTTCTCTTATATTGAAAAAATAATTAATGGAGATAATCCCTCAGAAAAATTTAAAACCCTAAGTAAGGGAGATCTAAAGCAATCAATCTTCTTTGCCCCTGAGACCAAGGACTTCAAGGGCACAATTCATTCTGATTATGTTATGTTTTTACCAAATAAAAAGGCTATATATTTCAATATTGAAATATAAACCCTTGACATTTTTCTAATAATGTTTGTATAATTTATCTTAAAAAAATTAACCTATTACTTCTAAATGGCGGAAACTGATGGGCAGAATGGATGCAGATCAAAGGAAAAGACAGATACTTGAGTGTGCAAAAAAGCTCTTTGCACAAAAGGGATATTATCAGACACAAATATCTGATATACAACAGGCAGCAGGAGTAGCCCGCGGGACCATATATCAGTACTTCAAAAACAAAGACGATATATTTATGACAATACTTGAAAATCTTCATTTAGAGATGAGGGATATTATTTCTTCCAAACCCGAAAATTATGAAGAGGATTTCAGCAATGCAAAGAAGGTCTTTAAATATAGAATAAGGAAAGCCTTTGCTCTATTTACCAATGATCCAGACTATTGTAATATCTTGCTTCGTGTTGGCCTTGGCCTTGGAGATAACTTTGAATGTATACTAAGGCGATTTGACAACCAGATGGTAGAACTTATTAAAGCCTATCTTATATCTGGGATTAAACTTGGAAGAATAAAGCCAGATATTGACACAGAGCTAATGTCAAATCTTATAGGCGGCGCCTTTATGCGAATGGCTTATTATTATGGAGTCACAGGAAAGGGCCGCAAAAAAGAGGAGTTTGAAAAGCTCACAGAGGAATTTGTAGAAACCTTTGCCTATGGGATTTTTTTAGAAAAGCCTTGACAAAAGGCTTATACTTACATAAAAGTGAACTGACATGTCAGTTGATAATATGCTGACATTTTTAGGAGTCTGCACAAGCAGCTCTTATTTTAAGTGACTTTGCTCTGCGGATCTTAAATCCTATTCATGTTATTTTAAAGGTGTCTAAAAAAGTCGTTCCTCCTCATCTAAGGTGACTCTTTAGACACCTGAATTTTTATCACTAAAGATAAAATCTTCAGATACTGATTTTAACTTTTTAACAAAATTTCTCTATATTTGCCTTTAAGTTCACCTATGGTGCTCACCTTTACACAATTTGGGAGTGATTTTTCAAAAATACTTCCATATTGCTTTGTCTTTATCCTTGAATCCAGAATTGCAACTATTCCTATATCTGCTGCACTTCTTATAAGTCGTCCTACACCCTGCCGCATCTTTAAAACAGCCTCCGGTATCTGAATATGGACAAAGGGATTGTGCCCTGAATTTTTACACATCTCAACCCTTGCTTCCATAACAGGAGTGTCTGGAACAGAAAAGGGGAGACGTGTTATTATTACGCATCTTAGTAGATCTCCAGGGAGATCTATACCCTGCCAGAATGAATGAGTTCCCATAAGGACAGATCCGGGATTTGCCAGATAAAGTGCAAGAGCCTTTGAGGCAGTCATCTCATCTTGAGAAAAAATGAGATTATCTATCCTCTTTGCCAGAAGAGACTTTATATTTTTTAATGTAGAGTATGAAGTAAAAAGAATAAGACAATTACCCTCTGTAATCTTGATCATCTCTTCACAGTATTTTGCTGTAACATCTGTATACTCACTATCATCAGGCTCTGGCAATTGCCCGCTTAGAAACATTATCATCTGCCTGGAATAGTCAAAGGGTGAGGGGAAAATTTTTTCCAGACCATCATTAAATCCTATGCTTTCTTTAAAAAAAGAAAAATCATCTTTTACAGAAAGAGTAGCAGAAACAAAAACTGAAGATTTATAGAAAGGATAGACATCATTTATAAATGCCCTATCTACTTTAACAGGACGAGCGTTTAAAAAAATATTCCCCAAAAGGCCCGACTCATTCTTTTCTATCCAATAAACATACTCCTCAAGGGTCTGATGTAAAAAGGCATGCAGTGAATTTTTATATGCTGTTATCCGTAGCCTTGCTGGCTCAAATACAATCTTAAAATCCTCCCCTGACTGTTCTTTGCATTCATCTAAAAGATCTACAAAGTCTTCAAGGGTTTTCAGCAAATCATATCCTGTTGAAACTTCTGACTTTATTCGTCTTGTTATCTCCTTTTCTCCAAAATCATTTCTTAGCTTTTCAAAAAACTTATTTGCCTCTCTGCTTATTTTATCAACAAAAGCTATTGCCTTATCGCGAAAATCCTCATCCTCTATGACGTAGATAGCACCCCTGCCTTTCTTTTGATGAAAGCGCTGTAAAAGAGAAACAAGCATTTCATAATCAATAGAAAACCCCAACTGCCCAATTGCAACTGACTCCAGAGAGTGGGCCTCATCAAAGATCACAGTTTCTGTCATAGGAAGAAATGTTTTCCCTGATGCAATATTTGAAAAAAATAAATAGTGGTTCATAACTAAAACATCCGATTGCATCCATTCTCTTTTTGCAGCCATAAAGGGACAATTATATGACAAAAAACATCTTTGCTGCTCACACATCTCAGAATCCCTGCATATCTCCGCCCATATCCTAAAAGGGACATCTGCCTCGTGAGAAGTAAAAATCTTTCTGGATTTAAATAGAGAAATTATCTTTTCTATATATTCCATGTCAGATTTTTCATATTCACCCTTTTTTACAAAGTGATCAAATCTCCTCCTGCATGGATAATTAGAACTGCCAAGGGCTATGGAGTATTTAAATTCCACACCTAAATATTTATGGAATATATTTTGCACAAGAGGTAGATCCTTTTCTACAAGCTGTCTCTGCAAGGCCTTTGTTTCTGTTGAAATAGCTATTTTTTCATCATTTTCCTTTGCATGGACAATAGCTGGTATAAGGTAGGCCATTGTCTTTCCTGTGCCTGTTCCTGCCTCCACTATTGCGTTGCTATTTTTTTCCAGTGATTGAAAAATAAGCTCTGCCATCTGCTGCTGACTTTCCCTGTATTCAAAAGAGCTTAGCTCATGTTCTAAGAATCCATTTATGCCAAAAAAATCAGAAAAATCTTTCATTGTCCTTTGTAAAACTTTTCCTTATATCTATAAATATCATTTACTTTTTTTTCTCATAAATATCACAAATACTATAACAAAAATCACCAGTGGTAAAATAAATGATGGAAGATCAAAAAAATCAGCAAGCATCGCAATAACAGGCATAACAATAAAAAGCAACGTCAATATCTTTGAAACAGGAGCATTTTCTGGAAATATTTCACCTTCTGGTTCCTCATCAATTCCAGATGGCACTTTTGTCTCTTCCTGTGAGGCAGGGATATAATCTTTATAAGAAGGTGATTTCTCGATTTTTGTCTCAACTCTTGGCTTGCTAACTTCACCATACTCTATTGCATCTGTCTCTGAGGAAGATCGCAACAAAGACATAACGCCCTTTAATTTATTTTCATAGCCACAAGATCCACAAACAACTGATTCGGTTCTTTCTGGAACAGTAAGACTATAACCACATCTTTTACATTTAACATTGAGATAATTCATAATCTCACCTCAAAATTATCTAATTGTGATCTCCCCTGACAATTGCTTAAGCACAATTCAGGAAAGTCAATTATTTTAAAAAGTAATAAGAAATTTGTAAAAGTAAATAAAAGTAACTTCTACTTGACATAGCTTTAAAGAGCTATTTCTTTTTAAGATAACAGGGAGGGTTAATGAAAAATTTCCTAACTAAAGTTAATGATTACACATTTGAAATTCCCGGTGACTATAAAAAAGGGATGAATGTGCCAGCAAGAATATATGGCTCCGAAAATATTATAAAAACAATGGACTCTGCTGTATTTGAACAAATTACAAATGTAGCCACTCTTCCTGGTATTATAAACTATGCCTTATGTATGCCAGACGGACATTCAGGATATGGTTTTCCAATAGGGGGTGTTGCTGCAATTCTTCCAGAAACCGGGGTAATATCTCCAGGGGGTATTGGCTTTGATATAAACTGCGGAGTCAGGCTCATTGCAACAAATCTCACGGAAGAAGAAGTGAAACCTAAAATAAGGGAACTGGTTGATTCAATCTTTCGCCATGTACCATCAGGAGTTGGTTCTGGCGGTATAGTATCTCTCTCTCACAAAAAATTTGATGAGGCTATGGTTGAAGGAGTTCAGTGGGCTGTAAAAAATGGCTTTGGCCAGGACTCCGATATTGAGATGTGTGAAGAGCAGGGTAAAATTAAAAATGCAGATCCATCAAAGGTATCATCAAAGGCCAGAGAAAGAGGTGCAGAGCAAATAGGATCTCTTGGCTCAGGGAACCATTACCTTGAAATTCAATATATAAAAAAAGGACATATTTTTGACCACCAGATCGCATCTGTTTTTGGTATAAAAGAGGGCTCCATCTGCATAATGATCCATTCAGGAAGCAGAGGCTTTGGCCATCAAATAGCAACAGATTATCTCAAGGAGTTTTCCTCTCTGCAAAAAAAATTCAACTTTTCTTTTCCAGACAGAGAGCTTGCCTCAGCGCCTTTCTTATCAGAGGAAGGCCAGAACTATTTCAAGGCAATGAACTGTGCAATAAATATTGCCTTTCTCAATCGTCAGCTTATAAAACACCGAGTAACAGAAATATTATTTGACCTCTTTGGTAAAAAAGGAGACCTAAAGGTTAATACCGTATATGATGTCTGCCATAATACAGCAAAGCTTGAAAACTTTACTATAAATGGCAAAAATAAAACTCTCCTTATCCACCGCAAGGGTGCCACAAGATGTCTTCCACCTGGCAGAGAGGAGCTACCATTAAAATACAGAAACACAGGTCAACCTGTAATAATTGGCGGTAGCATGGAATCCTTCTCTTACCTGATGTGTGGAACAGAAAGCGCATCAGAGACTTTTTTCAGCACAGTGCACGGCAGTGGAAGAGTTCTATCACGCCATCAGGCAAAGAGCAAGTTTAACGGCAAATCATTAGCCTGTGACATGGAAAAAAAGGGCATCTATATAAAGACTGCATCTTACTCAGCCCTTTCGGAGGAAGCTGGTGGAGCTTACAAAAATGTAGATGAGGTTGTTGCAAGTGCAGAAAAGGCAGGCCTTGGCAAAATCGTTGCAAAATTTACTCCCATTGGAAACATAAAGGCATAAAATGGATTACGAGATAATAGAGGACATAACCCTTGCAGACATAGCTATTAAAGTTAGAGGTTATTCTCTTGAGGAGATCTTTATTAAAGGTGGCAATGCCCTTGTTTCCCTCATGGCGCAAGATCCCTCTTCCATTGAAAAGACAGAGATAATTCATGGTGAGATTACCTCCCATGAACTTGAGATTTTATACTTTGACTTTCTCAATGAAATTTTATACTATAAAGATGCAAAAAGGCTTATACTTATGCCTCAAAGCGTTGAAATGACCATAGATGATGATTTGTTTAGATGCAAATACAATCTTTGTGGAGATAAAATATCACAAAAATACACCTTTAATATTGATATAAAGGCTATTACTCTCCATGGATTGAAAATTTATAAAGAGGGAGATGAATTCATTGCTGAATCTGTCTTTGATGTATAAAAATTAGCATAAAATCAAAAATACTGTATAATGTAGTTGATTTTTTCTCCCTATCTTCTAAAAAATTTCTTATAAATAAGTGAGGTTTGGTATGAATACATATCTTAAAGTGCTAATTGTCGATGCTAATACTGGATTTTACAGACTATCAAGGTTCAAGGTTGGAGATTACTTTGGTCCAGTGGATCTTGGTCTTCATCTCTCAAGGCGTTATGGAAGCCTCAATATAGGCACAGGACTTCTTGCTGGTTCAATATTTCCAGGGACAAACCGATTGATATTCTCTGGTTTTTCCCCATGCTGGAGTGGATTTTATATTTCAACAATGGGAGGCGCAGGACTTGTCTTCAACAACTTAGGTATTGACATGCTTGCCATTGCAAATAAATCAACAATGCCTTCCATACTCTATCTCAACAGAAGCCACGGAGAAGAAATTCAGGTTGCCATTCACCCTGTTGATCTCAACCAGGTTTGGTTTTCTGGAAGAGGAGGTATTTATTCACTGACTGATTATGTCCATGAAAGATTTGCAGATTCATACGATAATGATCCACGAATTCTTGTCACAGGTCCTGCTGCAGCAGCTACCGCCTTTGGTGCTATTGCCTCAATGCCAATTAAAAAGAAAGAGATTACCTATGTGGATACATGGGCAGGGCGAGGCGGTTTTGGTTCCAAAATGCTTCAGGAACATGGAATTGCTGCAGTAATATATGGAGGAACATTCATTGATGATGACTTTAGAGATAGAAAGGTTGCAGATCAATGGTTTGTTGACAAATACAATAAAAAACTTGCTGCAAAGGATCTTGAGGCAACAGCCAAATATAGGTTTGACCCTAATTTTGATACAGGGGGAACCTTTGGAGTAAACTATGCAACTCTTGGCGGCAGGATGATTTCTTTTAACTATAGAAGCATTTACTGGAGTGAAGAGAAGAGGCTTGAGATTCACGAAAAATTTATTCGCAACCATTATTTAAAACAGTTCAATGAAGAGACGATTAAACCACAAAAGCAAACTACCTGTGGCGAGCCATGCGTTGCTGTGTGCAAAAAAATGAGAGACATTTACAAAAAAGACTACGAGCCATATCAGACCATGGGACCTCTTTCTGGAATATTTGATCAAAGAGCAGCAGAAAAGCTCAACCATCATGCAGACATGTATGGCTTTGATGCCATATCTGCCGGAGGTCTTGTTGCATGGCTGATGGACTGTCTTTCAGATGGACTAATATCCCATGAGGATCTTGGTATCTCTGACAAAAAGCCAAATTTTGATCCAGACAACTTTGATGTAGTTGCTGACTCTATGAGAAATGCAGAAATAGGCTGTGAAATACTTGATTCCATTATCTATAAAAGGGGAACTCTCAACCTGCAGTCAGGAGCAAGAAAACTTGCAAGAAAGCTCGCTGGAGCAAAAAGCAAAGAGATATTGGATCGCCTTGTATGCGTTGGTTTTGCACGCAACGGATGGATGGTGCCAAACCAATACTGGACACCAGGAGTTCTCTCGCCAATGGCAATAATGGGTAAATACTTTATGTATTATGGAGAGGATTTTCTGCCACCAAGGGAGCTCGGCAGGCAGGATGCGGATCGATTCAAAAAAGAGCTTATACTGGATAACATGGGAACCTGCAGATTTCACAGAAAATGGGCGGAGGAAATTCTTCCAGAGGTAATGGGCTCCCTCTTTGGATTAGAAAAAGAGTACCTTCAGAAGATATCCAGAGCTGCAACAAGGATCAACAGTAGAAACTCCTCAATATTCTGGGAGAGCGAAAGAAATATAGATTTTATCTATACCTTCCTTAAGCGCAAGAGAGATGTTGATGGAGTAAAAAATCCAGAGCTTGATAAATGGATAGCAGAATTTGAAAAGGATAAAAAAGAAGCTGCCCTTGAATTCTGGTATGAAATACACAAGGGAATTCAGGAGAGCCTAAGGGATTATTGATTTGTATCTTTCTTTGAGGTTATAACAAAAAAGCCATATTGAGCAAATAAATTTGGCATGATTCTTACCTTACAAGATTTACTTTTATTTGTGTGTGGATTGCAGCCACACACAATTTTTTTTATAAAATTGAAAATTTTATTTTTGCCTTCACCGACCAAAGAAAAATGCTGCTGCTGCAAAATCTTAAAAGAAAACTCCTTTTCCATCCTTTTCATATCCTTTATTGTAAGAAGATGTATGTTTGGAGAATTATACCATTCATAAGGTAGCAACTTGCTCACAGGCATTCTTCCTTTAAATAAAAGAAAGAGCCTTATCCTGTAATAGCCAAAATTAGGAAAGCTCACTATAACCTTTTTACCTATACGAAGAACTTCCTTTAATACAAGATCCGGCCTCTTGGTATTTTGAATTGTCTGATTGAGAATTACATAATCAAAGGAATTATCTCTGTAATCAGATAGACCCTCATCAATGTCTGCCTGATAGGAATAAACACCTTTTTCAAGGCATCTGCTAACTCCCTCCTCAGAGATCTCCACTCCACATCCATTGACGCCTTTGTTCTCCTGCAGCAAAAACAAAAGGGTTCCGTCACCACATCCCAGGTCAAGGACTCGAGAACGCTCCGGGATTTCCTCAACAACAAGATCATAGCCTATATACTCTTCCATAAATTAAAACTCACTTTTTTTAAATTCGCTTTTCAAAAAATTTTTGATATTCTTTTCAAGGATCTCATTGGGCAACAAAAAGGCATCGTGCCCATTGTCTGTCTCAATATCAATATAGTTTACATTCTTGCCATTGACTCTCAAGGCTCTAACTATCTCCTTTGAATTACTACTTGGATAAAGCCAGTCAGAGGTAAAACTAATGACAAGATAATTAGCACTTACATTTTCAAAGGCTGCTGTTAAGCTACCGCCAAAATCCTCTTTAAGGTCAAAGTGATCTATAGCTCTTGTAATATAGATATAGGAATTCGCATCAAACCTCTCTACAAATTTTATACCTTGATACTTTAGATAGGACTCAACCATAAATTCAGAGCTTACACCTGCTTTTCCCTGATGAGAATCCTGAAACTTTCTTCCGAACTTCTCGTGCATGTGTTTTTCTGACATATATGTAATGTGGCCGATCATCCTTGCAAGGGATAATCCAGCCTTTGGTATTCTTGAATTATAGTAATTGCCATTATTCCAGTGAGGATCGTTGAAAATAGCCTGTCTGCCAACCTCATTGAAGGCAATACCCTGAGCAGAAAGAGAGGCGGATGTTGCTATGGCTATACAGGATTCCACCATATCAGGATAAGATATAGTCCATTGCAAAGCCTGCATCCCGCCCATAGAACCACCTGCCACTGCAAGAAGCTTTTTTATGCCAAGGTGATCAATGAGTTTTTTCTGAGCATTAACCATATCTGCAATTGTAACCATGGGAAAATCCATTCCATAGGCTCTTCCTGTCTCTGGATTTATTGAAGCAGGGCCTGTGGAACCTGAACAGCCACCAAGAACATTGGAGCATATAACAAAATATTTCTCAGTATCAAAGGCTTTTCCAGGACCTATATAGAGATCCCACCATCCTGTATTTTTATCCTTTTCTGAGTAAAAACCCGCAGCATGAGCGCTGCCAGAAAGAGCATGTAGTATCAATATGGCATTGCTCCTATTTTCATTTAAGACCCCATAGGTCTCATAAGCTAAAGTAACAGGTCCTATTTGACTTCCATTGGATAAAATAAAATAATCAGGAGGATAAGAGAAAGTAAAATACTCTGTTTTAACAACACCTACTGTTCCCTTTTTTGCGCTTTCCTTTTTTGTCATAAAACCGCCCTTATTTTAATAAGACAGCGGCTCTTAAAAAAGTTAAAGCTGCTGTCTCATCTCTCGTATTATTAAGCAATAATACGCTGGAATTAGCACCTGCCCTTATTAAAGGGTGGTTGCCGCAGTTTCCCAGGGCCAGTCCCTCCACTGCTCTTGATAAGACATTAAAAAACGCTAACGTGCTAAAACAGGTCTGTAAATGTGTCAATAAAAATTAATTACTACTGGCCAAGAAGCTTTAAGGATTCTTTAATTATTTGCTCTATGGTAAGATTTTTTGAATTTTTCATTATCTCATTTACAGAGGCTCTTGCCTTTGCTTCATCAAATCCAAGAGAAACCAGGGCCTCTAAGGCATCATTTTTTTCATCAGGAGTTGGATTCCCATCCATGGGAATCATCTCAAGCTTTGGAAGAAGCCTTTTAAGCTCAAATAGAAGCTTTTCCCCTTTTGCTTTGCCTATACCAGGAATTTTTGTAAAGGCAATAAGATTGCTATTTTTCACCGAGGCCATTAAATCCTCAGGAGACATGCCAGATAAGATTGCAATAGCCATGGAAGGACCTATGCCGCTGATTGAAATAAGAATCTTAAAGAGATCCCTTTCTGTTTCACTATAAAATCCAAAAAGTCTAAACTGATCCTCCTTATGCAATGTCCAGACAAAAAGAGTTACTTCTTTGTCTTCATGTATCTTTTGATATGTTGAAAAAGGTATTGTCAGTTCAAAACCTATATCATGGACATCTAAGATAAGTTCTGTTGGCTTAATATGAATTATCTTGCCCTTGAGTCTTGCTATCATAGGATTCCCTTTGAAATTATGAGCAAAAATTTTAGAGGTTCTTCATAATAAATTGCTCAATATATAGCTTCTCAGAAAGCTTGAGAGTTGAAGTCTTAAGCCTCATCATTTCACTGTCAAAGGCCTTTATATCAGAAATATCCACCATTTTTTTATCAACAGAATTATTAACACTGTATTGCTTTATTAAGTTATTCAAGGATTCAACTCCCTTTTTGCTAACAAGGAGTATTTCCTCTGTACTCAAGTCTATAGAACTCCTCACAAGGGCAATGTCAGATTTCTTCATTTCACGCTCTGAGTAACTCCTACCAAAAAGCCTATAAAAATAAATAACTGCATCCTTCTTTGCAATAAAATGGTAAGACCCAGAAAACAGTGCAACAATAAAGATAATAAGGAAGGAAAGTAAAAGCCCAAGTAAAGTATCAATAACAGTTACAACCATAAAACTTGCATCAATAGCTGGCAAAAGAGAAAAGTGTATTATATGAAAAAATCCATAGTATATACAAAACAAAAAGGCGATCTGAATAGGGTTATATCTAACCTTCCAGCTTATCTCTGCAAAATCCCTCCTCTCCATTGTTTTTATAGAGGAGTTATCAGGTATTACTATGCTATAGGGATTATAGGCATGACGCTTTTCTATAAGGTGAGATGGTATCTCTGTGTTTAAGGTAACCTTCAAAGACATTGCCTTTTCAAATCTTTTGACAAAATTAAGAGCCTTTTCTTCATCATAAAAGCGTGACACAAGCATAAGAGAATTATATCTGTTTCTAAGCATTATCTCGTATTCAGGCTTATCCCTGTTTATTAAATACTGAATTATTATCTCACTGAAATATTTAAAGGGAATTTTCAAAGGAGATATATCCCACCCAGTAGATTCCACAAGGCTTAAGTAACCTGGCTCTTCATTAATCAGGATCTTATAGTAGCTTGAATTAAATAGAAGAAATAATCCTGAAAACAAAAAAACAATACCAAGACCTATAAGAAGATGATCTATGTGACGCACAATGCTTATAAAATAAACACCACAGGCAAGCATTACTGCACCTGCTGAGGCTAACAAAAAAGGAGCAAATATTGAGGTTTTAACATTTATTCCATTGTCAGAAAAACTTACAACTGATTTCATAGATTATTTCTCTTTATATTGGATTTTATTATAGCCACTGTTTTAATTATATAAGCAAAGTCTCATTTTCAACAATTTTTTTAAAATTTAAGTTGCTCTTTTCAATAAAATGCTTAAAATGTTTTTATGAAACAGAGCAATTTCCCACTAAAAAAATTCTCGGATTTTCTTAGAGAAAATGAAATACTGCAAAGGCATGACCCTCTTTTTAGAAGTGCCTTTGGTTCCAGCAAAGAGGGAAACCTTTTAAGTTCATGGGAAATGTCCTTTCGCTCCATAGGATTTTTCTCAAGCCTTGGCGGAAGAAATATCTTTGGAAAAGAAGAGGTTGTTTTTATAAATGTCCCTCCTACAGAAACAGGGATAAAACCCCTTGCTTCAGATTTACCCTATGGCTGGACTGGTAAAATCAATGAATATATATCTGAACTTGCGGTTTGCTGGGCCTTTGAATTGCTCTCAGATGACGAAACCATGAAATTTTTGAAAAAAAACAAACCTTTTGTTGATTTCAGCTATCTGGACAGCAATGGACCTGGTGAAATTACTGTCCAGTTTAATGGCGATTTCTGGATTATAGTTTAATTTTCCTCTTCTCTGTAATAGAGATCTATGTCAAAGCCACCAAAGGATGATTTAAAGGAGATGTTTACATTATCATAAAGAGCCTTTACAGAAATAGCCTCCTCATTAAACAGTGGAGGAGAAAGCACAAGATCATGCTTAGAATATTGCATTAGATTGGCAAAGGTTCCTGTTATCATATTGGCTATTTCACCTGCAACATCTGTAGATACACTCTTGCTTATCTTTGCCTTTGAATCCCCTATAAAATAGCGGGATATTTCTGTAAGAGTCTTTTCTGGCATATTGATAACAAGCTCCCCCTTTAATGTGCCATTTATTTCAATTGAAATTTGGGGATCCCTTGGAGATGCCTGAGACTCATAGACCTCAGAAATCGAGTGATCATTAAGAAATTTCTTAAATATATGATTCACAGATTTTGTAAGAATCTTTGAATATGCATCATAATTATCGCTCATAAAAAACCTCAATATCTATAAGCTGTCAGATATTATGTCATATATAAGTCATTTCATAATAATGGTCAATTAAAAATTTCTCAAAAAAAATCTAATTCTGGAGTTTCTAATCTCATCTTTAAAAGCTTCACTTTTCTTCTTTTGAAAATATTTACCTTTTTTGTTCCTTTGAGGCAAAGAATAAATAGCTTCTTTTTTTACCTTTTCCCTTTGCCTTTATACATAAAATTTACTTATTCAATATATAGAGATAAAAATTCAATAGTGCAGCAAAACTCACCCATAATATGTAGGGGACAAGCAAAATACCCGCAGGCTTTGACACTCTATAAAAAACAATTATATTCACCAATATGGCTAACCATAAAACGATTATATCTATAAGAGCCCAAAAAGGGCTTCTTAGACCAAAGAAAAATAAAGACCAAATCAAATTAGCAAAAAGTTGAGTAAAAAAAATATTAAGTAAAAGGACCTTCTTACCACCAAAATTATTCTTCCATATAATGTAAAATGACAAGCCAATCAATATAAACAACAGGGTCCACACTGGAGAAAAGACCCAATTTGGCGGATTAAAATCAGGCTTTTTTAAAGTTTTGTACCATGTATCAACAGAACTTGAGGTAAAAAAAGATCCAATGAATCCTATAAATAAAGGGATTGCAATTGAAATTACAAGTTTTATATAATTCATATTGGAACTCCTGAATTTTTTATGTTTCTTCTATATTATTCTTCAAGAAATTATATATAACTTACAGTAAATAAATAATTAAAGGAATATAGCAGAACTGAATTAAATTACAACATACTTTAACGTTAACTCTATAACTTTTCAAACTTTCTAAGACTTTAATAAAAAAAATATTTACAACCTATCATTATTTTTTAATAGTGCATGTTTATTTTTGAAAAAAGTAAGCATAATAATTAATTTTTTCTACAAAAAGCGAGGTATTATGGCAAAAATCAAAGCCTTCAGGGCCTTAAGACCAAAAGTGGAATTGGCTTCACAAATTGCAGAACTACCCTATGATGTTGTATCCCTTGATGAGGTAAAGGCGATCACAAAGGACAATATCTATAATTTTTATCATATAACCCGTTCAGAAGCTGACCTGCCAGAGGGAACAGATCCTTATAGCCAGGAGGTATATATAAAAGCAAAAGATACTCTCGATGACTTTATAAAAAAAGGATATTTGATTCAGGAAGAAAGCCCAAAGCTATACCTATACTCTCAGATAATGGATGGACGGATGCAAACAGGTATTGTGGCATGTGCAAGTATTGATGACTATATGAATGGCATTATAAAAAAGCATGAGCTCACACGGGAGGATAAAGAATTAGACAGAACTCGACATACTGATATTGTAAATGCAAATACAGGTCCTGTTTTTCTTTTTTACAAAGACACAGATGAAGGCCGCAAAAATCTCATAAAAAAAGCAATTGCGACACCCCCAATATATGACTTTACAGCTACAGATGGCATAAGGCATATTGTAAGAATAATTGACGATGAAACTATTTCAAAAGAACTAATTGCCTCCTTTGAAAAGGAAGAGCTTTATATTGCAGATGGTCATCACAGAGCAGCCTCTGGTGTGAGAGTTGGGAAAATGAGGAGAGAAAAATTAGAAAAATACACAGGGGATGAAGAATTTAACTACTTTCTTTCTGTAATATTTCCTCACTCTGAACTTAAAATTCTCTCTTATAACAGAGTAGTAAAGGATCTTAACTCAATGTCAGTTGAAGATTTTAAAAAAGCCCTCGGGAAAAACTTTAAACTGACCAGAGATAATAAAAAAATCCCAGAAAGAGTAAACACCTTCTCAATGTATCTGCAAAGGGAGTGGTATACCCTCACCCCTCTCTTTGAAATATCCAATGACCCAATTGAATCTCTTGATGTAACTATAATTCAAAAATATATCCTTGAGCCTCTACTTGGCATAAAGGATCCTAGGAAGGATAAGCGAATAGATTTTATAGGAGGCATAAGAGGAACAGCTGAGCTGGAAAGGGTTGTTGATGCCGGTGATTTTGCAGTGGCTTTTTCAATGTATCCAACAGAGATTGAACAGCTAATTAAAGTCTCTGACGCTGGTTTAATTATGCCACCAAAATCTACATGGTTTGAGCCTAAACTCAGAGATGGGCTTCTTATACACCTGCTTGATTAAAAAGTATAGATCTCAATTGCATTGCTACCCTTTTCACAGGCAGAGGTTGTAGCAAACTCAGACCTTCTTATAAATGACTCAAGTATGAGTTCATTTATAAGTTGAGTCTCTGCATCGCCACCCTTTACCATATCTGATGGGTCAAGCTCTGATATGCCTATGGTTAAACAGGGCTCAATATATTTATCCTTATACTTAAACTTCTTTTCCTGGATTTTTTTTATAATTCTCTCAGCAACCTTTTTTGCATCCTCACTTCTGGCGTGGGGTAGATATATAAGGAATCTACTAAACTCAAAACGCCCAATCTTATCATAGGGCCTTATGGACTTCTTAAGCCTTGAGGCAAGCTCAGCCAAAAAGGCATCAAAAACTTTAAGTCCAAAGTCTCTTTGGATCTCATCATAGTTGATAAGATTAATCATTATAGCGGAGGCAAACTCATTTTGCCTTGAGGCTCTTCCCATCTCACTTTGAATTTCATCTATGAGAGCTCTCCTGTTGAGCAAAGAGGTAACAGGATCTTCCTTCGCAAATTTTAAAAGCTTTTTCTTTGTTTTAATAAATGATCTATTAAGTTCAATCACTCTCCTTGCAACTGTTATCTTGGCAAGGACCTCTTCCCGTGAAAATGGAATAAGGAGAAAATCATCTGCTCCAGAGCGAACTCCCTCAAGAAGTCCTTTCATGGAATCCTTTGTGCCTATTACAATTAAATATATGTAACCAGATTTAATTTTAATTTTTTTTATGTCAGAGCATACAGCGGGATTTAAACCCTCTGACCAATTTAATATAATTACCTCAGGGGAATGCTCTTTGATACTTTCTTCAATGGAATCAATATTGCTGGAAATTAAATCAAAACCAGAGGAAAGACCCAACTCCTCTATGGCTTTGGTTAATGTTCTGGTCTGATTGACAAGAAGAGCTTTCATATCCCCCTCCTCTTTAAATTTTCTCTTAAATTATCTCAAGGGAATCTATTTGTCAATAAATTTAACTTATTAAAAATATCCCCTAAAATAAAACTTCATTCTATTTCTATGATATATGGTGTTATATAAAGAACCTTTTCATCAGGGATATTGTATCTTTGAATTATTTTTAAAAGTGGCTTTATATCAGACAAAACACTCTCTTCACTTTTCTTTATAATTCTTTGCAGATAGCTTCCTCTTTCGGGTAAATGCCTAACCTGGTAGGAACTTTCTATACCACTTAAGTTCCTTACATATTCTATTGCCGCAAGCAGCCCCTTATTCTCATCAACGAGTTTATTTTCCCTTGCAGCTTTCCCGGAATGAATTTTACCTTCTGCAACAGAGCTTATATCTTCCTTAGAAATTCCTCGTGCCTCAATTACCCTTTCTGTAAACCTATCGTATATAAAATCAATATTCTTTTGAAATAGCTCTTTTTCCTTCGGAGTCAAATCCCTGGACTCAGAAAATATATCAGCAAAGTCACTCATCTTTATAGTCTCTGTAGAAATACCAAGCATTGAGTATAGCCTTGCAAGAGATACCTTCCCTGCAACAACTCCTATTGACCCTGTAATTGTTCCTCTCTCTGCAAAGATCCTGTCCCCTGTGCAAGAGATATAATAACCGCCGGAAGCTGCCATATTACCAAAGGAAAATACAACTGGCTTTGGAAATCTTTTTTTCATAACCAATAAATAATTCCACATAAAGTCAGATGCTGCAGCAGAACCTCCCCCTGAATCAATCCTTATAACAACGCCCTTGATGTTATCATCCATAAAAGCACGATTCAAAGACTCTCTGTAATCATAGTCCCCTGTTGTTGTAGAAAAAGAATTAGCCGCTCCCTCCCCGGAGACTATTGACCCTGTGACATGAATTACTGCTATCTCAGGTATAGCTCCCCAGCTTCTTACTTTTTGATATTCTTCTATGTAATGCTCAAACTTAACAAAATCAACTGTCTCTGCCATAGATTCTGTAACGCTATCCCTGTGCATGACCTCATCAACAAATCCCTTTGCCTTTGCTGTTGCTGGCTCATAAAAACCAGCAGCAAATAACTCTTTAACAGAATCCTCCGTAATCTTCCTTGACTCGACAATATCAGATACATACTGATTATTCAAATCTTCAAGCAATTCCTTCAAATTCTCCCTTGCTGCATCAGACATGTTTTCCCTTGTAAACTGCTCATTAAAAGACTTATACCTTCCCTTTGACACTGACTCATACTTTACTCCAGCCTTATCCATAAGCCCCTTAAAAAAGTAAGCCTGCATTTTAAGGCCTGTTATTGCAAATGTGCTGTTTGGAGTAAAATAGATCTTATCCGCTGCTGTTGCAAGATAGTATTCTTTATTGCCAGAGTAATTTAGCAAAGCAATGACTCTCTTTCCCCTCTTACGTAAAATTATAAGCTCTCGCCTGAGCTCCTGTATTTGAGCAAATCCAAAGGCAACTGAATCAATATCAATAACCAGTCCATTGATGGACTCATCATTGGCAGCACATCTCAGTCCATCAATCAATGAATGAAAGTTCCTTTCCCTGATCATAATAAATTGTTGCTGAGGATTTTCCTCAGCAAAATTTCCATTGAGCCTTAAATAGAGAAACTTTTCCCTATCATAAAACCTTATTGCATTATCATCCCTTGATAAAATAAAAGCAAATCCACCTGAGGAAAATCCCTGTTCATCCCTATGATTCTTTCCTCCATTGGCATTGAGAGATAAAATAAGAGGTCTTTCCTTCCTGAAAGAAAAAGGAGAGCTCAGCCCAAAAGAAAAATTTTTGTCGCTATCATATTTTGCAGTAAAAGCAATCCCGCTATAAACAATAGCCTCAAAGCCAAAGGAATAGTAATTATCAAAATCTAAATCCTTGCTAAAGAAGGTAGCATCTGCAGTCCATGTTAAATTCTCTCCAAAAGGCCTAAGTGCAACAGAATAAGTCGCCGTTTCAAAATTTTTAACAACTGCAGACTTATCTCTGTAATCCCTTAAGACCACCCCAAAAGATAAAAAAGAAAAAGGCCTTAGCAAAAAACCAACATGCCATATTCTATTACTGTCCAGAGCCTCATAAGTAGAAGAAGTGGTTGTGTATCCTATACCAATGCCAAAGGAGTTATTAAATAAAAATCCTCTATTTATGCTATAAAGAGAAACCTTTTCTCTAAGTACTCCATCATCTGATGATAGATTATAATTGCTATAGATAAAATCAAAATCAAGGATATTGACCAGAGCAAAGTGATCATAGTTTGAAGAGTTTTTTACAAAGGAATAGGCTAAAAATGGATAATTATATCCCTGAGTAAAAACAGGATTTGCCAATGATGAAAAAGAGTCTGCTGAATAAGCAGAGGAAAGCACCTGAGGAGGATTATAATACTTTGTATTTGAAGCAAAGGCAATATATGGAATTATTAAAAGCAAAAGCAAAAATTTTTTCATAACTACATTATCCTCCCATGAATCTTAAGTAGTTTTAGAAAATCATCTTTTATCTCTCTGTGAATTTCATTAATATCTCTATTCCCATCAATAACCAGAAATCTCTCATCGATCAACTTAAGATAGTTATCCCTGACCTTTGTTAAAAAATCAATTTTCTCAAAAAGCTCAATATTACCATTTCTCCTCAGTTGAATTCTATTCATTGCCTCTTGAGGCAAGATATCAATAAAATAGACTCTATGAGGTAAAGGAAATCCTTCATCTATATTCATTTTTATTATATCTATAGCATCAAACTCCACTCCTCCCTGATATGCTGCGTTGGAATAAAAATAGCGATCCATAATAATGACATCCCCTCTTGTTAAAGCAGGCTTAATGTTGAGTTCAACATCATCATGCCTATCCTTTATGAAGAGATCAATTTGTTGCAAAACAGGTGGCAGAGTATTTGATTTTAGAATCTCCCTTATTTTTTTCCCAAAAAATCCTTCTGTGGGTTCATGTAAAAGCAGAGAATTGATTCCATGGTTCAATGTAAATTCATATAACATTCTGCTCTGAGTAGATTTGCCAGAGCCATCAATGCCTTCAAAAACACAAAAGATTCCATTCATAGAATAACCTGAAGAGATAATTTATTTTTTAAAAGTAAGTTGCCTTTTATGTTAAATCTTATTAACTGAAATTCTTAAATTTCATTGAAGCCTTTTTCAATCTATCCATTATAGCAAGACCAAGACCCTTTTCTGGAAGTCTTTGAGCATAAATTCTTTTTATGTCGAGAGAATCAAGAAAATGCAATGCTAAAAATAAATTTGCAGCTGCCTCTCTAAGATCTCCATCAGCAGAAAGAATAAAGCTTCTATCTAAGGGAATATTAAAGGAAGGTTTTGTAAAGAATAAAAATCCAGCATTATTATCATCAACAGGAATTTTATCCACAAGGACAACTGGCTTTTGTGGTGAATAGTGATAATCCAGTTGACCTGGAGCCTCAACTTTTAAATGTTGTTGCATTTCCACAACTTCAAGACTAAGGCAATCCTCAATAGCCTCTTTGGGGATTCCTCCTGGCCGCAATAATTTTATAGAATCCTCCTCGATTTTCACTATGGTGGACTCAATTCCAACCAGACACTGCCCTCCGTCTAAAATAAAATCAACAGCATTACCCAATTGCTCAAAGACATGTCTTGCAGTTGTAGGGCTCAGGGAGCTAAACTTATTGGCACTTGGTGCTGCAACAACTGTGGAGCTCTCCCTTATAAGAGAAAGAGCGGTTTCATGTGAAGGCATTCTCACAGCAACAGTTTCTAAACCTGAGGTTACTATATCTGGAATATTTTCTCTCTTTTTTAAAATCACAGTTAAAGGACCTGGCCAGAATCTTTCTATAAGAAACTCTGTTCTTCTGTCCGGGCTTTGGGCGACTTTTAAAATATCAGCTTTATTTGCTATATGAACAATCAGAGGATCAAAATAGGGTCTTTCCTTTGCCTCAAAAATTTTAGCCACAGCCTCAGGATTTGTAGCATCAGCCCCAAGTCCATAAACAGTTTCAGTTGGAAAAGCAACCAGGCCTCCTTTTTTTATTACCTCTGCTGCTTTCTTAATGTTTTCTTCACTGTCTTTTAATATAATCATGGCTAAATACCTTTGACAATATCCTTTGTTTTGCCTCAATAGAGTCAACAAAATTTTAAAGCAATTCTTTTAAAAAATATTCTTTACAAAGTAAGGAAAATAAATATTTAGCTATCATCCCTTAAATTTATGGAGAAAAAAATGTCTATAAGCTATAAAGATGCAGGAGTTGACGTTCATGCTGGAAACCTTTTTGTAAAGAAAATAGCTCCCTTTGTGCGTTCCACTTTTACAGAAAAGGTCCTCACTGATATAGGAGGCTTTGGAGCTTTATATGATGGCTCATTTAAGGAGATGGAAGAGCCTGTGCTTGTTTCTGGAACAGATGGAGTGGGAACAAAACTCAAAATCGCCCAGATGATGAACAAGCATGATACAATAGGAATTGATGCTGTTGCTATGTGTGTCAATGATATAATTGTAAATGGAGCAAAACCGCTTTTCTTCCTTGATTATATCTCCTGCGGAAAATTAGATATAGACAAAATGACGGATATAGTTAAAGGAATTGCAGAAGGGTGCAGGCAGGCTAAATGCTCACTTGTTGGAGGAGAAACAGCAGAGCACCCTGGCATAATGAAAGAAGATGATTACGATATAGCAGGATTTGCTGTAGGAGTTGTTGACAAAAAGAAAATCATAGACGGCAGAAATATTTCCCATGGTGATATAATCATAGGACTGCCTTCCAGCGGAATTCACTCAAATGGATTTTCCCTTGTGAGAAAGCTTCTTCTGGAAAAAAAGGGATATGCCCTTACTCAAAAATTTTCAGATCTAAGTGAGAACTTAGGAGAAACTCTCCTTAAGCCAACTGTTATATATGTAGATCAAATATTTCACCTCCTCAGCAATGGAATAGATATAAAAGGCCTTGTCCACATAACAGGGGGAGGCTTTTATGAGAATATACCAAGAATACTGCCAGATACAACCTCTGTCAAAATTGACAAGAATTCCTATCCCCTACTACCTATTTTTAAGATTATTCAAAGAGAAGGAAACATAGAAGAAAGGGAAATGTACACCACCTTCAATATGGGAATAGGCATGATGATTTTTGTTGCAAGGGATTTAGCCTCTAAAGCTATATCTCTACTTAAAGAGATCAATTATCCTGCTTACACAATAGGAGAGGTTATTAACAGAGACTCTGAGAAAGTTATTGTAATATAAAAAATCTAAAAAACTACATAACTTCTGCCGATAACAAAATATAATCCAGATTATCCAGAGGGATATATGCGCAATATATTTTTGGCAATTATGCTATTGTTTGTTTCTGTGATTTCTTACAGTCAAAACAATAGCACCACAGT